>Ga0182239_1000005_pt1 | contig 101690 bp, 100 predicted proteins | sample hydfrate6_PW_210_FD_132456 | JGI IMG/M metagenome (GOLD analysis project Ga0182239, IMG submission 132456) | Subsurface microbial communities from deep shales in Texas, USA - hydraulic fracturing test 6_PW_210 | ecosystem: Environmental > Aquatic > Deep subsurface > Shale gas/oil reservoir >... | reverse complement strand
CCTTTTTTTGTGCATAAAAAAAGCCCCAACGAGGCTCAATTATTCTGATAATCCAGTATAGATTGTCAATTTATTTCGAAAATTTTATGCTGTCTTTGTTTCAGATAATTTGATTCCTTACAAGTGTGCGGTGTATGAGCGTGTGTCTGTGTAAGCAGCAGAAATCCGGCATCGCAGCGGGCGCAAGTCTGTATAATTCAATTAAAATTAAAGTTGATGTGTTTTAAATTGATTAATTGAAATTAAGGATGGTTGTGGCGGGGTTTGTTTTGATTTTTGTGTGAGCTTCAGCTTCTTTCTTTATCTCCTGCGCTTCGGCCCGCCGGTAAAAACAGCAGCCCTAACTTTATCCTGTTCAAACGAATCATATCCTGCTTCTGCCAGCCCGTTGGCAAAATCCTTCAAAATTCCACCACTTACTCCGGGCCAATGTATTAGTTCATTGATATTCTGGAAGGCGTTTAACTCTTGGGGTTTGGAAAGCATTTCGACACCAAGGCACCTTCTTATGGCCTTTTCAGTTCGGGTGGCGATATATTCGATGAGGGGGTATTTGAAGGCTTCGCACCTGAAGGCGCGCTCCCGGTGCTCCATTTGCCTTGCATTCTGGAGGGACTGTCCGGTTTCCCGGGCGATCTCTTGATAAGTAAGGCCTGATAACCGAAGCCAGAAGACCTTTTCGGCCAGCTTTCTGTTTTCATCTGTTTGATAACGGACCAGCATAATCAGGAAAAACGGGCCAATGATTGTAGTGGGCTACAGTTAACTCAAGATTCTTTTACCACAAAATCATTTGAGCCGCAAATTCGCCCCACGCTGGCGAATGTTTCTGGTTCGACTGCTTAATTTTATAAATGATTTCAGTTTGTTTTACCTGTTAAAGACTGAAGATAACCATTTGACGGGCTTCTATATTCGTTTGCGTGCGTGTTTGCAAATTGTTTGCACAAATTCATTGTTTAAATTTAGCGCAATACCAAATAGTTATTTTAGCTTTTCCCGGAATTGCACATGATATGATTTTATTTAATAATTTCAAAAGGATATATGGCGGAGAGGGTGGGATTCGAACCCACGGTCCCGTGCAAACGGGACACCGGTTTTCGAGACCGACGCCTTCAGCCACTCGGCCACCTCTCCGCGAACTGCTGTGCATAACGGCTTTGATGGGAAAGCCGTTGGTGTGAATAATGCGGCAAACTATCCGGATTTGCTTTTTTTGTCAAACGGAAAGTTGGCGGGGTTTTGGCAAACCGGCTCAGGGCCCGAACATGGTTTGGAGTTCCGGGGAATAATGATCCGGGTCGTTTCGGATAAAAAGCGGGGGATCAATTTTCATGCCCGGATATTTGCCCTTGATGCCCACTGCCAGAACGCGCTTGGCCTCAATCCCGGGCCTGGGATGGATCATGCGCAGGCGCTTGGGTTCGATGCCCGCAGTGCGCATGGCAGAAACCAGATCCACCAGGCGTTCACAAGGGTATATCACCGTAAACCGGCCTGCCGGGGCCAGCATCCGGGCGGCTGCGGCAGTGACATCAGCCAGGGTGACTGCGATTTCGTGCCTGGCCACGGCGCGCTGGGAATCCGGGTTGATGCGGCCTGAATGTCTTGCAAAATGAGGTGGATTGCAGACAACCGCATCCATTGTGCCGCCGGTGTCTTCAGGAACAACGGCTTTCATGTCCTGGTGCAGAATGTGGATTTGGCTGTCCATGTGGTTTTCTGATGCATTTAATCGGGCAATGCCGGCCAGCTCCGCCTGGATTTCAACGCCGAACACCTGCCCGATGCCGGGATTCCTGTAGCCCAGAATCAAGGGGATGACCCCGCAGCCGCAGCCCAGGTCCAGGACCCGGTCGTCTGCCTGTACTGCCGCCAGGTTGCCCAGGATCACCGCATCAATGGAAAACCGGTATCCGCCGGGCGGCTGTTTTACCGAGATGGATCCGTTGAAAAACGTGTCAGATGTGAGATCAGCAGGCTGGTTCATGAGTCGGCCGAAGATGACACAGTGCCGATTTTATACTGGATCCGGCGGATGCGGCCTTCTCCCATGACCCGGTTGATCTGCTCGATGACCCCGGGAGTAAGAAAGCGCATCTGCTGGGTGACAGTGGAACTGGCCACATGCACCAGCAAAACATCGTTTTTCAGGGCGGCCGGGCGGCTGTTTTCTGCGATGACGGGATCGAGTACGTTTTGCCAGATCTGCTGAATCCGGGACAAATCCGAATGCGATTCCCGGCGGAGCTGCCCCACCAGTGCGGAGAGCACATCGCTGATATGGCTGAATTGCTCGTTTCGGTATCTGGGCCGGCTCATGTTGTTTGTCTGCACCTCATACGGGCGCCCTGGCAGGCGCGGGCTGCAATTGTTTTGACTTGCTGTATTGTTTTGCCTGTATCATGGTTAGATTCGGATTGCAACGCAATCCATACCTTGACAGATCCCGGATCATTGATCATATTACTTTGAGTAAATGCTTTTTATTTTCTCATGGTTTATCGTATACACGAGGATTACAGGAAACCAGAAAAAGGAGGAAACCGATCATGGCAAAAATGACAGAGCGGATGCAGGAATTGTTTAACAAGGTACCCACCGCTATACTGGCAACCGCTACCGCAGACGGTGCCCCCAATGCCGTACCCGTAGGGGCCAAAAAAATCATTGATGATGAAACCATTTTGATCTCTGACCAGTTTTTCAACAAGACCCTGGCCAATCTCAAGTCCAATCCAAAGGTGGCCGTGTCTTTCTGGGAGGGCCATGAGGGATACCAGATCAAGGGATCGGCGACCATTGAGACCTCCGGGCAGCGTTTTGAAGAAACCGCCAAATGGATCGAGGAACTGGGCAACAAGGTGGGTGCGCCGCTGAAATCCAAGGGCGCGGTGATCATCCAAATTGAAGAGATTTACGCCCTGGCCCCGGGCCCGGGTGCGGGCAAGAAACTGGCGTAACTTTTCCCAGAGTAAATTTTTCTACAAAAAGATCAATTGCGCCCCCTGCGGCAAGTTCGGCAGGAGGCGCAATTTTTTTTGGAGTAAAAAAAGATCCGGATCTGTTTTCCGTCTCGTTGTATTGAGTTCAGCAAACAGCTTTGAAAGTCATTTTTTGTTTCAAATAAGGGCCATTATTTCTTTTTGCCGGCCTTGGCTTCTTCTTCCGCCCGCAGGTTTTTTCGCAGCACCTTGCCCACGGCGGACTTGGGAATGCTGTCGCGGAATTCTACCATTTTGGGCCGCTTGTAGGCCGCAAGCTTGTCTTTGCAGAATTCCATGATTTCCTCTTCTGTTGCCGTTTCTCCGGATTTCAGGGTGATAAAGGCCTTGATGGTCTCGCCGCGGTATTCATCGGGCACGCCCACGGCCGCGGCCTCGGCCACCTTGGGATGCCGGTAGAGCACTTCGTCGATTTCTCTTGGATAAATGTTATAGCCGCTGGCAATGATCATGTCTTTTGTCCGGTCCACAAGGAAGATGTAGCCGTCTTCATCCTGGATGGCCACATCCCCTGTATACAGCCAGCCGTCTTTTAGCTGGTTGGCGGTCTCCTCCGGGTTGTTCCAGTAGCCGGTCATGACCTGAGGTCCCTTGAGCAGCAGTTCTCCGCGTTCGCCCTGCCTGACCTCGGTGACCCCGTCGGCGGGATCCACGAGTTTGACATCGTTGTCCGGGATGGGAATGCCGATGCTGCCGGGTTTTTTCAGTCCGAGGTTGGGATTGGCAATGCCCATTGCGCTGGTTTCGCTCATTCCCCAGCCTTCGCTGAAAGAAATGTTTAAATCCCTGGCCCGCTCAATGAGGCTGACCGGGCAGGGGGCGCCGCCGCTGTTTAACAGGCTGAATTTCCGGTCCAGTTCCATGGACTCGGCTTTGGGGTGATTTAAAATCGCGCCGATCATGGTGGGTACGGCAGGGAAAAACTGGATTCTGGGAATGTTTTCGAGCATGCCCATGATTTCTTCGATATCAAAGCGCGGCACCAGGATCATGGTGGCGCAGGCGAACATGGCCCAGTTTAAAACCACAATATCGCCATATACGTGGAAAAACGGGAGCATGGCCAGTACATTGCGTTTTTCCACCGGGGTGTTGTCATTCAGGTGGGCACCCCACAGGTTGGCGCACATGGTTGCGGCCAGAATGTTGCGATGGGTAAGCACTGCGCCCTTGGGAAGCCCGGTGGTGCCGCCGGTAAACTGAATCAGGGCCGGATCCTGAGGGGTGACCGATATCCGCGGCGGCACGGTGTTGGTGCAGCTGTCAAGCAGCTGGGAAAAATGATACCAGCCTTGTTCCAGTTCCAGTTCCCGGGGTGTGCTTACGCCAAAACCGTCAATATAATCGGTGACGCGGGTGACAATGATGTTGTCTATTTCCACGGACTGACAAAGGGTCCGGACATTGGGCAGCACCAGATCCAGGGTGAACAGGGTTTTCAGACCGGTATTTTCCGAAAGCCCCTTGAGTTCTTCCGCAGTATACATGGGATTGAGGTTGACAACAATGGCGCCAAGAGACATGGCCCCATAATAGGCAATGATGTACTGGGGACAGTTTGGGAGATGAACACCGACCCGGTCGCCCTTTTTGACCCCCAGCCCGGCAAGGGCATTGGCCATGCGCACAATTTGCTTCCGCAGCTCACTAAAGGTGATTTCCGAGCCATAGAGGTTTGTGGCCGGTTTGTCGGGAACGATGCTTGCAGCAAGGTGGACCAGTTCATGAACCGGAATCTGGGGATACCGGACCGAGGTCGGAACGTTGTAGTCATAATTTTTGTGCCAGAACCTTGTTTCCATTGCGCTTCCATTGCCTCCTGTTTTTGTCCATGTTGAATCAGGGGTTAAACGCTGTCCACGCCGTTTTAATCAATCACGGCAGCCGGTTTTATGTACGTATATTTCGTAGAATATTTTAAAAAGAAAATCAACCCTGAATGCTGTTTGGCTATTTCGAACACTTTCCAGGGCACGCTAAAGAGCTTTGCCGGCTGCCTTGCATTTTTACACCCCATGTTTACCTTAAAATTATTATCCGTTGTGTTTGCTGTATTTTCTGCTTGAAGCAGGGCAGACATTGTCTGAAGGCATGGTCCGGCATTGACCGGGCTTATCGGATTACTTTTTCTGGAGGTGGATATATCCATGGCGGGCAAAAAAATGGATGATCATGACATCGAAGATTTCAACCATGAAGATAAAGATATGAATACTGACAATACTTCCGGGGCACCGGATGAAGAAGGTCCGGGCATGGCCGAGATGATGGCCATGTACGAGGAGAGTTTCAGGCCGGTGGAAAGCGGCCAGGTTGTGGAAGGCGAGGTCGTTGGTCTGGAACGTGACAAGGTTCTGCTGGATATCGGCTACAAGTATGAAGGCGAGGTTGCGGCCAGGGAATTTGCCGATGCAGACGGCAGGGTCCACCTGCAGGTGGGCGACCGGGTGGAAGTGTATTTTGCCGGCAAGGATGAAGACGGATATCCCATCCTGTCGCGGGAGGAAGTGCGCACTGAAAAGCTTCTTGAGCAACTGGGCGCAATTTTCGAAGCTGAAGGAACCGTGAAGGGACGTATTATATCCCGGGTCAAGGGCGGATTTTTTGTGGATATCGGCATTCGGGCTTTTCTGCCGGCATCCCAGCTCGATATCAAGCCGGCAAAAAATCCGGATGAATGGATCGGCACGGACCACGAGTTTAAAATCCTTCAGTTTGACAAGTCGGAAAGAAATGTGGTGATTTCCCGGAGGGTGCTGGTGGAGGCCCAGCGCCGCAAGGACCAGGAAGAGGCCATACAGCGACTCCGTATCGGCGACGTGGTGGCGGGAACCATCACCAATATCACTGATTACGGTTTGTTTGTGGATCTCGGCGGCATCACCGGGCTTGTTCATGTAAGCAATCTGTCCTGGACCCCTGTTCGTCAGCATCCTTCAAAGCTATATGAAACAGGCGAGTCCATCACGGTGAAAGTCCTGGATGTGGATGCCGAGGGCAGAAAAGTCTCGCTCGGGGTCAAGCAGTTGAGCCCCAATCCATGGGATACCCTGGAGCAGAATTATCCCATTGGCACGGTGATCGAAGGCAGGATTAAAAAGGTTACGGATTTTGGCTTGTTTGTGGGAATCGTGGAGGGCATCAACGGCCTGGTCCATGCCTCGGATATTTCATGGACCCAGCCGGTCAAGCCGGCCGAGCATTTTCGCAAGGGCCAGACCGTGCAGGCCAAGATTCTCGGAATTGACCGGGCAAATCAGCGCGTCAACCTCGGGATCAAGCAGCTGAGCCCGGATCCGTGGCAGGAACTTCCCCAAAAATACGCGCCCGGTACACAGGTAAGCGGAAAAGTGGTCAATATTGCCGAATTCGGACTTTTTGTGGAAATTGAGGAAGGCATCCAGGGGCTTGTCCATCTCTCGGAGCTGCCCCACGGGCAGGGGGAAAATCCCCTGGAGAGCTTCCGGACGGGTCAGGATGTGGAGGCCAGAGTCATTGAAGTGCTGCCGTCGGATCGCAAAATCCGGCTGACATTGCGGGATGAAAAAAAATCGCATGCGGGCGGAGACGGTAAAAAAAGCACCCAGACCGGCACAGAGTCTGCTGAAACAGATCTGGGCCGCCTTCTCAAGCAGCGTTTCGAGGATCAGGGCCAGACGGATCCGAATTCCGAATAAGTATAAAAAAAGCCGGGACCGTTGCCGGTCCCGGCTTGAAAAAGCATTTTTTCGGGCGATTGATGAATGTGGTGCAGTTTAGATGCGCTTTACATTAATCGCCTGGGGCCCTTTGGGGGAGTCCTGTACTTCCAGGGTTACGCGATCCAGTTCATTCAGGGTTCGGAAACCGGAGCCGTCGATGTTTGAATAATGCACAAATACATCGCCGTGTTCATCGGTTTCGATAAAGCCGTAGCCTTTTTTTTCATTAAACCATTTTACCCGACCTTCCATTAAACGAGCCACCTCCTTTCATAAGTTATCCGTACAAACTTTCAGGCGCTGCTTCGGAAGGCTTTGCTTGAACGAAATCGCGTACCCCGAATTGCTGGACCCAACTTTGTACCATATTCGAATGCAAATCGAATATGTTATGATAAATTAAATGGCAAAAACGCGTTTGTCAATAAAAACATTTGCCGCAAGCAATTTTTCCTGCCTTAAAGTTCCTGCACTGCGAAAATCAACAAGAAAGCCATGCGCGGGCGGTCCCTATCGGTCACTGCTGCAGTCAGGGCCTTTTGCACTGTGAGCACCCCGGAGCTGGCCGCAGGCCGCATCAATGTCTGATCCCTTGCTCCAGCGGATAATGGCGGTGTAGTTGTTTTTTATGAGAACGGACTGAAAGGCCTCTATGGCAGCGTTTTCCGGGCGCTGAAACAATGTATCCGGATGCGGGTTAAACGGGATGAGATTGATTTTGGCCCGAACGGGCCGGAGCAGTTTTGCAAGCTGCTTTGCGTGTTTTTCCGAGTCATTGATGCCTTTTATCAGAATGTATTCAAACGTGATTTTGTCCCGCGGGGGCAGGGGGTATCGGGTGCAGGCCGCAATGAGCCGTTCTATGGGAATATTTTTGTTAATCGGCATCAGCCGGTCCCGGGTGGTGTTGTCTGCCGCGTTTAAAGAGACGGCCAGCCGCACCCGGGTATCTCCGGCAAGGTCATCAAACCGCTCTGCCAGGCCGGCCGTGGACAGGGTCACCCGCCGGGTGGAAAATTTCAGGCCCCAGTTGCCGTCGGTGATGACGCCCAGGGCCGCAACAACATTGTCATAATTGGCCAGGGGCTCTCCCATGCCCATGAGCACGAGGTTGGACAGGCGCATGCCACCCCGGACCGCCGCCTCGTCCTGGCATGAAATAACCTGGCCGATAATTTCGGCCCGGCTCAGGTTTCGGATCAAACCGGTTTTTCCGGTCATGCAAAAGGCGCATCCCATGGCGCATCCCACCTGGGTGGAAATGCAGAGCGTGTAATGGTCTTTTTCCGGAATCAGCACAGATTCCACGCAATTGCCGTCATCCAGGCCGAACAGGAATTTGCATGTGCCGTCTTCGGCAACCTGCACGTCGCGCACCTCAGGGCGGGATATGGTGAAATGATCCGCCAGAAGGCCCCGGGCCTCTTTTGCCAGGTTGGTCATATCCTCAAAGCGTTGCACCCGCCGGGCATAAAGCCACTGCAGGGCCTGGTCCGCCCTGAAGCTGCGCATGCCGTGGCCGGCAAAAAACGAAATCAGCTCGTTCCGGGAGATATCGCGGATATCGGGTTTTTTATCTTGTTTTCGGGGTTGAATCATAACGGGTTCGGATGTAATATGAATTAAAAGAAATCCGGTTTATCCGGGCACTGGAAAACACATTATTATACTTGACATTCCAGGATGTAAATATTAATTTCAACGGATTCATTTTTGCGGCCATACGAGAATCAGCTCTATGTTTGACAATTTAAGCGACAAGCTCAATTCGGTTTTTAAAAAACTCAAGGGTCACGGCAAGCTCTCGGAGAAAAACATTGACGAGGGCCTGCGGGAAGTGCGCATGGCCTTGCTGGAGGCAGATGCGCATTACCGGGTGGTCAAGCAGTTGATCGCAGATATCCGGGCGCGGGCCATCGGCCAGGAGGTGCTTGAAAGTCTGACACCGGCCCAGCAGGTCATCAAGATCGTCAATGAAGAATTGACCGCCCTGATGGGATCGGAAAACGAGGCGCTCAATCTTTCCGGGGCCATGCCCCAGGCCGTGATGCTCGTCGGGCTCCAGGGCTCGGGCAAGACCACCACGGCCGGAAAGCTTGCGGTTCATCTGCGCAAAAACGGCAAAAAACCGTATCTGGTGCCTTTGGACGTGTATCGGCCGGCGGCCATTGATCAGCTCAAAAAGCTCGGCGAGCAGCTGTCAGTGCCGGTATTTGATTCCAGCCCGGACATGGATCCGGTGGAAATCGCGCAGAAAGCCCGGCAAAAGGCGCCGTCTGAAGGCTGTGATACGCTGGTCCTGGATACCGCGGGCCGGCTGCATGTGGATTCGGAATTGATGAACGAGCTATCCCGGATCCAGAAAGCCATCGAGCCCTCGGATGTTCTGCTGATCGCCGATGCCATGACCGGCCAGGATGCGGTCAACATGGCCGAGTCATTTGACCAGGCTTTGGATCTTGGCGGCATCGTGCTCACCAAGATGGACGGCGACGCCAGGGGCGGGGCGGCCTTGTCCATTAAGGCGGTTACCGGCAAGCCGGTGAAGTTTATCGGTGTCGGGGAGAAAACCAATGCCCTGGAAGAGTTTCATCCGGACCGGATGGCATCCCGGATTCTGGGCATGGGTGATATGCTCTCCTTTATTGAAAAGGCCCAGGATGCGGTGGATGAAAAAAAGGCCGCTGACCTGGAAAAGAAACTCCGGAAAAACGAGTTCACCCTGGAGGATTTCCGGGACCAGATGACCCAGGTGAGAAAGATGGGATCGCTCAATGATCTGATCAAGATGATCCCGGGTGCAAACAAGAGCAAGCAGCTAAACAAGTTAGACGTTGACGAACGCGAACTGGTGCGCATCGAGGCGATCATCAACTCCATGACCCCGGCCGAGCGGCGCAACCACAATATTGTCAACGGAAGCAGAAGAAAACGGATTGCCAAGGGAAGCGGGACAAAAGTTCAGGACGTCAACAAGCTCCTGAAAAATTACTCCCAGGTGTTAAAGATGATGAAGAAATTCAACAAGGGCGGCATGCGGGCAATGACCCGGAACATGATGCCGTTTTAACAAGGAAGGCAGGAAAATGTCAGTAAGAATCAGATTGTCCAGGCATGGTGCGAAAAAGAAACCGTTTTACCGCATTGTCGTGGCAGACGGCCGCTATCCCAGAGACGGCCGGTTTCTGGAAACCGTGGGCACCTACAACCCCATGGTGGATCCCCACGAAGTGACGCTGAACAGCGACAGAATCGCCCATTGGATGGATAACGGAGCCATCCCCAGCGACACCGTCAACAGCCTTTTAAAGCAAAAGGGTTTTTATGAAGCAGTAAAATCAGCATAAAAAATAGCTTGTCCGCGAATCCCAATATTCCAGCAGCCATTCTATGAAGGAGAGGGGTCAAATGAAAGAGCTGATCACGTACATCGCAAAGGCGCTTGTGGACAATCCTGATGAAGTGACCGTGACCGAGGTGGAAGGCGGCCAGACAGCGGTCCTCGAGCTCAAAGTGGCCAAGGAGGATCTGGGAAAAGTGATCGGAAAGCAGGGGCGGACTGCCCGGGCCATGCGGACAATATTGAATGCCGCTTCGGCAAAGGTCAAGAAGCGCACTGTTCTTGAGATTATCGAGGAATAATCAAAGCCGTCTGCACATGGACCCGGACAAGCTTCTTTTGATCGGAAAAATTACCCGACCTCACGGTATTCGCGGGGAGGTCCGGGTTGCTGCATATGTGGATCAACAAATCCATCTGCAGCCCGGCTCCCGGGTAATTGTTGAAGCCCCGGATCGCCAGCCTGCTGAATACCGCATAGAGACGGCCCGTTCCCATAAAAACGGCCTGCTCGTTGGATTTGCAGAGGTCGGCGACCGAAGCAGCGCAGAGGCCGTTTCCGGCGCATCCCTTTTTATGCCCCGATCCGCCCTGCCGCCTGCAGAGCCGGATACATGGTACTGGTGTGATCTGATCGGGCTGGCGGTTTACGAAACCGACGGCGGTTTTCTGGGCCGGGTGGAATCCATGATTGAAACCGGCAGCAATGATGTTTTCGTGGTCAGGCAAGGACAAAACGAGCAGCTGATTCCGGCCATTGAACAAGTGGTGCGGGAAATTGACCTGGAAGACGGCAAGATGGTCGTGGATCTTCCCGAGGGGCTTTAACCGGGAAGCACAAAATCCGCGGGGCCGAAGATAGTGAAGGAAAGGATTTCGGGAAAGATGAGGTTTTGCGTATTGACGATCTTTCCTGAAATGTTTGATGCATTTGCCGGCCACGGGATCATGCGCAGGGCAGTTGAAAGCGGCAAAATTGGCCTGGAACCCGTCAATATCCGTGATTTTGCCGAGGGCCGGCACAAGGTGACAGACGACCGGCCCTATGGCGGCGGTTCAGGCATGGTCATGAAGCCCGAACCCCTGGCAGCTGCCATTGAAAAGGCCAAAACCGAACTGCCCGAAGCGCCGGTGGTCTTGCTCACCCCCCAGGGCCGGCGCTTTGATCAGGACACGGCCCGGCAGTATGCGGCCTGCAAAGAGATGATTTTTGTCTGCGGCCGGTATGAAGGACTGGATGAGCGGATTTGCGAGACATATGTGGATGACGAGATCTCCATTGGCGATTATGTATTAACTGGCGGGGAACTGCCTGCAATGGTGGTCATGGATGCGGTGATCCGGCATATTCCCGGCGTGCTGGGAGCAGCGGATGCGGCAGAGTGCGATTCCTTCTCAGCCGGCCGTCTGGAGCACGCCCATTACACCCGGCCCGGGGTTTTTGAGCAAAAGCAGGTGCCCGAAGTTTTGCTTTCGGGCAATCATCGGGCCATAGAGGACTGGCGCAGGGAATCGGCGCTGCTGCGAACGATTTTAAAGCGCCCGGATTTGCTGGAGCAGACAGGGCTGACAGAGCCGGAAAAAAAGATTGTTCAAAAATGGTGCCGCCGACTTGAAGCCCTTGCATCGGATTAAGCTTTACCTGGCCCTGCTGCATCATCCGGTCAGGAGCAAGGACGGCAGTACCATTGCCTCGGCGATTACCAGCATTGATCTCCATGATATTGCCAGGGCCGCCCGAACATACGGGGTGAGCGGATTTTATGTGGTCACCCCCCTGGAGGATCAGCAGGCTTTTGCCCGAAAGATCATCGGTCACTGGACAGACGGTGCCGGTGCTGTGTACAACCCGGACCGCAGCCGGGCCCTGACTTTGATCCGTATCCGGGAAAGCTTAAACCAGGTGACAACAGAGATCTGCCGGCAGGAGGATCTGCCTGTACGGGTGGTGGCCACCAGTGCGGCAGACAGCCCGGACCAGATCGGATATCCGGAACTCAGCCGGGCCCTGGCCAAGCAAGATGCCGCCTGGGTGCTGGCCTTGGGCACGGCCTGGGGACTGACGGCTGAATTCATGAATGAGGCGGATTTCCGGCTGGCGCCGATTGCAACCGGATCGGGGTATAATCATCTTTCCGTGCGTTCGGCAGCCGCCATAATGCTTGACCGGCTTCTGGGCGGCGAATTTTGATGGCGCGGTAAAAAGTTCAATATCTGCGTTACGCGCGATTCCTCAGAATTTCACGTACAGATAAGTACGCTGCATTCTTCGGCAATCGCGCAAGCCTGGATCTTGAACTTTTTACGGCGCCATCTGAAAACTTGGTTTTTACGAAACCATCAATTTTAAGGATCAGAATTTAAACGTTTCAGGTCCCGGCCCTTTTCCGGCGGGTCTGACAAACCCTATTGCGAGGCGATTATGGACGCGATCAAACAGATTGAAAGAGAACAGCTCAGAATGGATATCACCGGGTTTGAGCCTGGGGATACGGTAAAGGTGCACGTCCGGATCCGGGAAGGGGAAAAAGAGCGGATCCAGGTTTTCCAGGGCGTGGTCATTGCCATGAAAAAGGGCACGATCAACGCCAGTTTCACAGTACGAAAAGTGTCTTACGGCATTGGCGTGGAACGAATTTTTCCCTTGCATTCCCCGGCCCTTGAGCAGGTGGAAGTGGTGGAAAAAGGACGGGTGCGGCGCTCCAAGATTTATTACCTGCGCGGGCTGAAGGAAAAGGCGGCACGAATGAAGCTGCGCCGCAAGTAAGTACTATCAGGAAATTGTCCATGGCCGAATCGATCCGGCAGTTCGAGCACCAGGCGCAAAGTCAGGGATATTGCCGTATTGCCGGAATCGACGAGGTGGGCCGCGGCCCCCTTGCCGGCCCGGTGGTTGCGGCAGCGGTGATGCTTTCAGACGATTTTGCCGTTTCCGGCATTACCGATTCCAAGCGGCTTTCTCCCAAGGTCCGGCTGCGGCTGCATGACGAGATCTACGCAAATGCAAGGGCCGTTGGCATCGGCATTGTGGACCCTGTTGAAATCGACCGGATCAATATTTTGCAGGCCTCGCTTCAGGCCATGTCCATGGCTGTGGACAATCTTTGCCCCGAACCCGATTGCCTGCTGATAGACGGCCAGTGGCCCATTGGCGCAGAAATTTACCAACAGACCATTGTCAAGGGGGATTTGCGCAGCATTTCCGTTGCCGCGGCCTCGATTGTGGCCAAGGTCACCCGTGACCGGATTATGGAAAGATACAGCCTGGATTATCCGGAGTATGGGTTTTCCGGCCACAAGGGCTATCCCACCCGGGCCCACGCCCGGGCACTGGAAGAGCACGGCTGGTGCCCCATTCACCGCCGCAGCTTTAAAGGGGTGAACCGCCACAATCACCGGTATTTCAGCCCAAATCCGGAAAGAACCGCCTGCTTTACCGGTTTTTCAGAAAGCACCTGAGATGGCAATCGAATCCCAAAAGTTCGGGCGTCTGGGGGAATCCCTGGCCATTGCCCATTTAAAAAAAAACGGGTATCAGATCCTGGACCGAAACTACCGCAACTGCTTTGGCGAAATCGACGTGATTGCCCGCCAGGGTGAAACCATCGTATTTGTGGAAGTAAAGTCCAGATCCTCGGACCGCTTCGGACCTTCCAAGGCGGCTGTGGACCGGATAAAGCAGCAGAAGATTTCCAGGGTGGCCCTGGGCTATCTCAAGCAGAAACGCCAGACCGACAAAAAGGCGCGTTTTGACGTGGTGTGCGTGGATGCCGGGCAAAAACACTGCCGGGTGGAAATCATTGCCAATGCCTTTGCCCTGGCCTACGGATAGGTCTTCATGAATACAACCCGGCCAAACCCGGCAGGCGGCATACTTTACGTGGTGGCCACACCCATCGGCCACATGGGAGATATGACCTACAGGGCCGTGGAAGTGCTGCAAAACGCAGATCTTATCGCCGCTGAAGACACCCGCCACACCGCAAGGCTGCTTGCCCATTACGCCATTGAAACCCCCTTGCTTTCCTGTCACGAACACAACGAATCCCAAAGAATTCCGCTTCTGCTGCAAAAACTGGAATCCGGCCGCCAGCTTGCCCTGGTATCGGATGCCGGTACGCCCATGGTTTCAGATCCCGGCTACCGGCTTGTGGCCGCGGCACTGGAGACGGGCATCAAAGTGGTGCCTATTCCCGGGGCGTGTGCTGCTGTTGCCGCCCTGTCCGTATCCGGGCTGGCCGTAGACAGTTTCTGCTTTGCAGGGTTTGTTCCCAAAAAGAAAAAGCAGCGGCAGGAACTGCTCACCCGCCTGTCCGGTGCCCGGCAGACCCTGATTTTCTATGAATCTCCGAGGCGGGTGGAGGCGCTTTTGCAGGATTTGATCGATTATCTGGGAAACCGTCCGGCGGTGGTGGCGCGGGAGATCACCAAGCGCTACGAAGAGTTTTTACGCGGCAGCCTTTCCGAATTGCGCGATGAAATCAGCCGGCGCGAATCCATCAAGGGCGAGATCACCGTGCTGGTTTCCGGCTTTACTGAAGACAGCCGGGATACCGGGGAAGTGGACCGGGAGATCCAATGTGAAATTGAAACCGCCCTGGCCGGGCAAATGGTTTCTCCCTCAAAGCTTGCAGCAGAGCTTGCCCGGAAATACAACCTGCCAAAAGGCCGGGTTTATAAAATGATCTTGCAGATCCAGGAGAACCGATAAGTTGCTGTTGCGCTGCCGGCCCCCAGTTTTGATGGCGCCGTAAAAATCCAATATCTGCGTTACGCGCAATTTCTCAGAATTTCACGTACGGCTAAGTACGCTGCATTCTTCGAAATTGCGCAAGCCTTGATCTTGAACTTTACGGCACCATCTGAAATTAGACTTTTTACGGTGCCATCAACTTTGGATGCGGTTTGAAATGCACATGAGAATGAATATGTTATAATTCATTGGCTTTACGGTTCAACAAAAATCCTGACAAAAGGGGAGGCCGGGATATGAAAAAAAGTTTTACCACTGTGGGCTGCGGAAGGGTTGGAACCGCCATGGCCCGGTACCTTGCAGCAGCAGGGTACCGGCCTGCGGGATTTGCCAGCCGCAGTCTTTCTTCTGCAAAACGGGCTTCTGAAGCCGCCGGATCCAGTGCCCCGGCTTCGGTTCAACCCTGGGATGTCACACCCGGAGCGGATATCGTCCTGATCACGACCCCTGATGGCGCCATCCGGGAAACAGCGGAGAAAATCGCCGAATACAAGGGCGTTGGCAAGGACACAGTGGTGCTTCACTGCAGCGGGGCCCTGCCGTCAACGGAACTGGCCGCAGTTGCCGATTGTGGTGCGAAAATCGGCAGCCTGCATCCGCTCCAGAGCTTTGCTGATGAAAACATCGAACAAAATCCCTTTGCCGGGATCATGATGGCTGTTGAGGGTCAGGAACCGGCTGTTGCCGCAGCCCGGGAGATTGCCGAAAGCCTCGGGGCCAGCCCGTTTGAAATCCGGACCGACTGCAAACGGCTTTATCACGCATCTGCTGTGGCCGCTTCCAATTACCTGGTCACTCTCATGAATCTTTCACTGCAGCTGATCATGGTCTCCGGGGTGGCCCCGGCGGATTCCTGGAATGTGCTAAAGCCCCTTGTGACCGGCACTTTGGGCAACATTGAAAAAAACGGCATTCCCAGGGCACTGACCGGCCCCATTGCCCGGGGCGATGTGGAAACCGTGGAAGGGCATCTGGCCGCGATCGGACAAAAAGCGCCTACACGGCTGGAGCTTTACCGGGTGCTGGGCCGGCACACCATTGAAATCGCCCTTGCCGGCGGGGGGTTGTCAGAACAAGCCGCAGAACATTTAAAAGAAATACTTGCTCCCGCCGGCAGTACGGACTGAACCGCTTCCTGTGTTGTCCTTTGAGTGGGGCCGCTATATCCGGTAAGGGATAAGGCCCCGGTCCCCCAGCTGCCGGTTTGCCTCCTCGATGAGATCCTGGCTGGAAATCACTGCCACTGCAGCATCAGCCCCGGAGGTGCTGAAATACTTGTCTGCGGCATTTCTGACCTGCTCCAGGTCCACCTCGAGCACCCCCTGCTTGAAATTTCTGCGCAGCTCGTCTGACAGGCCGATGAGCCTTCGGTAAAAAGCCTTGAATGCTGCCGGACCCGGGGGGTCGGGCCGGTCCAGATCGGCACAGACCTGCAGCACAGCCTCCTCGATGTTTTCCCTGTCATAATCGCCTGAAGTGATAAAGTCCGCGGCTGCGTCATAGACCTGCAGGGTCCGGACAATGTGCGGATCCCGGTAGGAGCCGAAGTAAAACTGCCCGTTTTCCATCTGGTAAAGGCTAAAGCCGCCGTAGGCCCCGCCTTTTTCACGAATCTCCCGGTGCAGGAACATGGACTTGAGCAGTTTGCTGATCACCGCCAGCACCGGCGCGTCCGGGTGATCCATGGGCCGGGTTTCAATCACCTTGGCCACAAAGGACACGGCCGTGGCCGTGGCCCAGCCCTCCCTGGGGATTTCCGGATCTGCGGTAAAATCCGGGGGCTCAAATCCGCATCCGGCTGCCGGGGGCATTTTTTGGCAGATGTCTTTTGCCATTGGAAGTGCGGTTTCAAGGTCTGCGGGCTCACCGATTAAGGCCGTGCGCACGTTGTTTTCATGAAAAACCGTTCTGGCAATCCGCTCCAGGTTGGCGGCCAGGGTCTTTAACTTTTCCGTGTCCAGATCGGCTGTGAGGTTTTTGATGGTTCTGATCTGATGGATCCCGTGCCAGGTTTCATTTAAGGCGCTGGCTGTGGAATAATTTCTTGCGGCAAGGGACATGGCCAGCCGGTGGCCGTTATGCACCACGCTGGACTCCATTTCCGCGCGAACTTCCAGAAGCAGGTCCCGGAGCCGGTCTGTGTCAGAAAAAGCATATCGGCTCACCATGTCGCCGATCAGGTCAAACATACTGGAAATGTTTCTTGACAGGCACTTGGCCGAAAAATTGAGCACAGGCAGGCAGGCCGCACTGCTTTGGGAAAACATGCGCGAAGCGCTCACGGAAAAACCTATCCCGCCGGTGTATTGGTCAATTCTGCGTGCCAGTTCCACATAGTCGTAGTCCGCCGTGCCGGTCTGGGTCATGGCGTGGCAGAAAAGCGGCAGCAGGTCAATCAAATCCGGATCCAGATTCTGGATGCCGAATACGGATTTGCAGTACAGTATCCCGGAACTGGGCTGCTCATAGAGCTCCACCGGGGGTTTTTCAACCACCCCGGAGGGATGCACGACCCGGATATCCGGGGCAATATCGGTTTTGGAAAGCCTGGGCAGACATGACAGATCCTCCTGGCTTTCCTGGAGCTGTGCCAGTTTTTGCGCATCCTGTTGGATCTTTTCGCGGTCGTCTTCTGTGAGGTCTTTTTCAATGGCAGCCAGGTGTTGTTCTTCCCGGGCCCGCCTTTTTTCATAAAGCTCCGGGTCCGGTTCCAGGGTCATGCGTACCCGGTGGGGATTGTTGATGAAATATTTCCGGATCCGGTTTTCCAGAAGATCTGTGGTCTCCAGTTCCTGGAAAAACCGTCTGACCAGGCTGTCAAACTGGAGCGCCACATCCGGTTGTCCCTGGTGGAGCCAGTCGCCGCAGAAGCGCAAAAGCAGTTTGAGCCCGTAGGGAAACGGGGTATTGGTGACCTCTTTTCGGTGAAATTCGATCTGATGAATGGCCGATTCCACAAGGCGCCGCTCGATTCCGTTTTCAGCCAGATCAGAGAGTACCTCAAAGATGATTGTTTCGATTTTTTCCGCATCTTCGGCATTGACGTCCTTGAGTCCGCAGGCAAACAGGGTGTCCTTGTTGTCGGCATCCAGGCCGCTGCCGTCGCTTAATGTCGATCCCAGCTGGGAATCCATGAGCGCCTTTCGAAGGGGCGCGCCCGGATTACCAAGCAGCACCTGTTCGAGCACCGAAAGCACCAGCACCTCGTAAGCCTCCCGGATGTCTGCGGTCAGCCAGGCCACACATGCCTGGGCCTTTTTGTCCGTGGTTTCCTCCGGGTCCATTGGGTAGTAATACACGGCGGTTTTGGGCTCGCTCCACCGGGGCTGGGACGGCACCGCTGTTGCCGGGTCAATGGGGGAGAACTGACAAAGCACGGTGTCTTCGATAAATTCCAGGTGCCGGGCCAGGGGCAGATTGCCGTAGGTGTAAAAATAGGCGTTGCTCGGATGATAATGCCGGGCGTGAAACGCCTTTAACTGCTCATGGGTGAGCAGGGGGATCTGTTCCGGATCACCGCCGGAATTGTTGCTGTAAGTGGTATCCGGGTACAGGGCGTTTAAAAGGGACCGGCCCATTACCTGGTCGGGAGAGGACATGGCCCCTTTCATCTCGTTGAAAACCACACCCTTGTAAACCAGGTGCTGCCCGCCGTCTGCCGGATCGGTTTCAAATTCAAGCCGGTGGCCTTCCTGCTTGAAGCTCAGTTCGTCAATGCGCGGAAAAAAGGCGGCATCCAGGTAGACGGACATGAGATTGTAGAAGTCTTTTTCATTCTGGGTGGCAAAGGGGTACATGGTCCAGTCCGAAGCGGTCAGCGCGTTCATGAAGGTGCTTAAGCTTCGTTTCATCATGGAGAAAAACGGATCGCGCACCGGATAATTGCGTGAGCCGCACAGCACCGTGTGCTCCAGGATGTGGGCCACGCCCGTGGAATCGGCGGGCACGGTTTTAAACACCACGGAAAAGGCGTTTTCAGGGTCATCCCGGCTGATATGGATGTGGGCCGCCCCCGTGGGCAGGTGCTTGAGTTCGTAGTAAAATCCGTTTATCTCGGGCAGTTCCATCATCTTTTCAATGCGAAAGCCGCCCTTTTGATCTCCGGGCTTCAGGCCCGGGTTGCGGGGATCTTCTGTATCTTCCATGGATATATTTCTCCGGTTGATTTTATTTACCTCTTAATCACTTCAAACTTGGCACTGCCTTTAAAAAAGACTTTTACGGCGCCATCTGAAGTCAGACTTTTTACGGTGCCATCAACTGTTCAGGCACGAAAAAACCGATAGCATATCTGCGGCGCCGGCGTAAAGATACTCTGTGCAGATATTCTATCGGTTAAGGGGATGCCGGGAGGAAACTGACCGGATCCGGGCAGGCAGACGGTTATGAGGCCACATAAATCCCGCGGCGCTTGCGCTTGATTTTGCCCTGCTTGCCCAGCCGGTAAATGATGTTTCGGAGTTTTTTTTCGTCAAAACCCGTTCTGGACTTGATATCGGCCAGACGGGCGCCGTCGGGCATATCGCTGATGACATTGAGCACCTGGTCGGATGCGGTCTTGCCGCTGCTGCGCCGGGTCTTGGGGCTTTGGGGGCCGGCGAGTTTGCGAACAGTTTTTTCGAGTTCCTCGATTTTTGCGGTCAGCCGGTTGATCTCGGTTTTTGTGGCGATGTTGTATTGCCTGAGAAAGAATTTGATCATGGCATCAAAACTGGGATTGCGTTTTTTTTGTGTCATTGATCGCTCCTTGTTTTTCTTCAATTGCGATTTGTTTGAAATAATTTTGATTGTTTGACTTTCTTCTGCATAGACAATTCAGTTATATAAGTCAAGTGTTTAAACAGGTTACCGGCAAATGACTTGTCTTTTCCCCAGATTCCTGAAAAACGTTGCCTGCCGGGTCAGTATTTGCGGATCACCGCATAAGTGGCCATGGCCCTGGCCACAAGGTTTTCTTCCCCATCGGTGACTGTCACCTCGCCCAGGGCGGTGTTGCGCCCGTTATGGAGAATCACGGCTTCAGCATAAATGCATCCCGAGGAAAAAGGCCTGATGTAATTGATTTTCATTTCAATGGTGCTGATGGATGCATCTTTGCGGGCAATGCCGGTAAGGGCGGTTCCCACAGCGGCATCGGCAAGGGAAAAAATCGCACCCCCATGGGCGATGCCGCCTGCATTGCCCAGTTTTTCGGAAAACGGCAGCCTGAGCCGGGCCCATCCTTTTTTCATGTCTGTCAGTTCCATCCCCAGCAGATTCCAGAATGGCACCTGTTTTTGAAGCCGTTCAAACACGGCTTGCCGAAATTCCGGATCCAGTTCTTCAAACCGGGCCATGGACGGCTTTCCTTTTCTTTTGGTTAAAAAACAAGGCATGTCAGATGCCGAAGATGATTGCGCCACTTGAAATTTACTGATATATTCAAGAAAAACCTTATGTTTTTTATTGTCAGGGCAGGCGCTTCAGGTCAACGTTTTTTATCAGAAAATGATTTCAGGGAACTTTACACTTTTCGGATTTTCGGGGAAATCAGTATGCAGGGCTTTTTTAATTCTTTGAGGCTGCCGTGCCCGGTGTGTACCCACTCCACGCTGCGGTTGACCGGTACCTGAGATCAGATTTTTTTCCGCTGCAGGGGCTGCGGCGTCAAGATTGCCCTACAGGACATTGTTGAATCCATTGACGAGGAGGTTGAGCGGATTCTGGCCAATATGCCCTGCGACCGGTTTTAGCCGGGTTGCAGGATAAAGCGGGGAGAGTTTTGTGGCAAGGGGGTATTTCCGGATACTGGTGTTTGCCTGCACGCTTATGGTGGGGGTGCAGTTTCCGGCGGTGATGGATCAGTACCGGAAACGGGTGGATGCCCATTTCCGCGAAATCAGCATAAACCTCAGCGGGTTTCAGCAGACAGCAGACCAGTATTTTGACGGCAGTCTCGAAGCGTTGATCTCCCATTACAAAAAAAGCTCGGATCCGGTTTTTGCCCGGGATGCCCAAAGCGTGGAACAGCTCCACCGGCGCTGGCAAATGCTTTCCGCCCAGCAGACGGCCATGTCCGGGCCGTGGTACCGCGCGGGTATTCACCTGCTGTTTTTTCACAATGATGAGATTTTGGCCGAAACATTTGACCAGTATTCCTACACCGTCCCGTTGAGTCCGCGTGCCATTGCATGGGGACTGGGCGCGGCATTTTTTGTTTCCCTGCTGCTGGAACTCATTGTGATCGGGATTTTCAAAGGGTTTTGCCTTGCGGTAAAACCAAGGCGGTCCGGAGCGATCTGCATTTGAATGTTTCCGGTGGATTGACCGGTCATTGTTCATCAAAGGGAATTTTTGTGCGCAGCTGCTTTTTGCGGCCTTGGTGTTTTTTGTTCTCCAGGCGGCGTTTTTTTGCGCGTCGCGGAATTCGGGTTTTTTTGCGCTCCGGCGCTTCTTCCAGGGCCTCGGCGATAAGCTGTGCAAAGCGTTCAATGGTCTGTTCCCGGTTGGCTGTCTGGCTGCGGTGACGCTGGGCCGAGATGTGGAGCAGGCCGTTTTTATTGATGCGCGTGGGCAAGCGCTGTTGGATGCGTTCTTTTTGTTCCGGATCCAGGCTGGGGGAACCGGCCACATCAAACCACAGGGTGATTCTGGAGCTTGTTTTGTTGACATGCTGCCCCCCGGGCCCGCCGCTTCCGGAGGCGGTAAACCAGAGTTCATTTTCCGGGATCGCAAGTTCTTCTGTGACGGTGATCATTCGGCTCTGCCTGTTTATCTGTGTTCGGGTTTTGAATAGTGGCGGAAAAACGTATCATTATCCTTTAAAAATACCATACAGTCTGTTTATTTCAAGGTGGAACAGCGGCATAAATTCGAACGGATTTGCTCTTTGGCTTCCGGTATTTTGTGTTATGCCCGGCCTTGGACCTGATAATAATATCTTTTTTAAGAGGGAGCGCAGTTATGATAACTCTGCTGGCAAAGCTGCTGAAAGTCTTAAATGCCGAGGCCGACCCCGGCCAGATCAGTGCGGCTTTGTGTCTGGCCATGTTTTTTGCCTTCATGCCCTTGATGACCCTGCAGCATCTGGTTTTGGTTTTTTTGGTGCTGGTTTTGCGGGTCAATATCACCGGGTTTATTCTGGGGTGGATGGTTTTTTCAGCAGTGGCTTTTATCATTGATCCCCTGCTGCATGGTGTCGGCATGGCGGTTTTGTCAGCCGGGGCCCTGGAGGGTTTCTGGAGCACGCTTTATGATTCGGGTTTCTGGCGCTTGACCGGGTTTAACAATACCATTGTCATGGGCGGGTTTGTGACCGCCCTGGTGCTGGCCGTTCCCCTGTATTTCCTGTTTAACTTTCTGATCCGCCGCTACAGGCAGCATTTTCTGGCCTGGATTCAAAAGACCCGCCTGGCCCAAATGGTCAAGGGATCGCGGATCTATGCAGCCTATCAAACCGTTTCCGGATGGAGGAGTTCCGTATGAGTCGTTTTATCCGATGGCCCGGACTGGCCGCATTTTTTGTTATTGTGGCGCTGGGGGCTGCTGTCTGGCTGGTTATGGTGGACTTTGCGGTCCGGCACATGATCGAGAAAACAGGGACCAAAGCCGTGGGTGCCCGGGTTGAGGTGGCGGATGCCGATTTGAGCCTTTTTCCCCTGGGCCTGGAAATTTCCGGCCTGCAGGTGACCAATCCGAATTCGCCCATGCGCAATGCTGTTGTGGCCGAAAAGATCCGTATGAACTTTCATACCGGCGAGATCATCAAGGGCAACAAGGTGGTGGAGGATTTGTCCGCCACGGGCGTGGGTTTTGACAAGCCCAGAAAAACTTCCGGCGCCATTGCCAAAAAGGAGAAACCTTCCGAAGAACCAGAAACTTCAGTGGCGGAAAAGATGCGCGAAAAGCTCGGTCGCCTGCCTTCTGCCACTGCAGACAGTGCCAGACAGATCATTGAAAACGAGCAGCTCGAAACGCTGAAACAGGCCGAAACCCTGCAGCAGGAAATTGCCGATGCCAGGGACCGTTTTTCCCAAAGGCTGGAAAACCTGCCGGACAAGGAGACTTTTGCCGACTACAAAAAACGCATCAATGATCTCAAGGGCGGCTCCGGTGAGTCCGGTGGTCTGCTCGGGACCCTGGGCCGGGCAGGGGAGGCCGGCGAGATAAGAAAAGACATTCAGGCCGATCTCCGGGCCCTGCGCGAAACCCGGCAGGATCTGGCCGCCACCCGGGAGAAGCTGCAAACCGGACTTGCGGATTTGCGGGCCGCTCCTGGCCGGGATGCCGCCCGGCTTACGGATAAATACGCCCTTTCCCCAAAGGGCATTGGCAACATGTCAGCCCTGATCTTTGGCCCCAAATATGCCGGGTGGGTGGAAAACGGCCTGAGCTGGTATCTGCGGCTTTCACCGCATGTGTCGGCCATGATGGAAAAATCCCGGGAAACCGAAAAGCGCCAGAGGGGAGTAGGCATTGATGTCAGATTTGCTTCCAGCCGGCCGGTGCCCGAGTACTGGATCAAAACCGCCCGGGTATCTGCGGATATGGGCGGCATGGATGTTTCCGGACAGATCCGCGATATTGCCTCAGATCCCCGGGTGCTGGGCCGTCCCCTGGTGTTTGATTTTGCCGGTGCCGGGGCTGATAATGCAGGCAGTGTAAAAATCAACGGCCGCCTGGACCGCACCGATCCGGAAAATCCCGCAGACAGGGCGGATTTCCAAATCCGCGAGCATGCACTCAGCAGGCTGCAGTTGCTGGATCAGGACAGTATGTCGGTGGTTTTGAGCAAAGCCCGGCTCGATGCTGTTGACGGCAGCATCCGGATTGCCGGTGCAGAACTGGATGCAGAGATTGCCGCTGATGTCAGTGACGCCAGCTTTGATGTAGACCCCGGGGAAAAAGAGCATTTCCTGGTCCGGGCCCTGGCATCCGCGCTTGGCGATATCCGGTCATTTGATGCATCCGCAACTCTTGGCGGAACCCTGACACAGCCGGAGATCAGCATTGATTCAGGCCTTGGCGATGTTTTAAAAGCCTCCCTGGCCCGGGATCTTGAAAAACACCGGACGCAGATGCAGCAGAAATTAAAGCAGGCCATTTCAGAAAAGACAGGAGGCGCCATTGATGAAACCGAATCGGGTTTTTCCGCACTGGATGCCATTGAGCAGGAACTCAAGAATCGCCTGAACCTGGGAACTTCCATACTGTAAAAACAAGCAGACACTTACAGGGGAGATGATCCGATGCAGTGGTTATGCCCTGGCGCCAGACTTGCTGCGGCTGCTGTCCTGGCGGCGGTCCTGATCTGCGGATGCGCTGCCGGCCGGTGGGGGCGGCTGGAGACCGATACCGGTGTCACGCAGATGTTTGAGAACAATCGCGTTCCAAAGGATTTCCGCTATTATGTCTGCGGCCGGCCCAACATGCCCTATGCCATTGTGGGCCTTGATCCGGCCTACACATTTGACCTGCATCTCTGGCAGGAAGTGATTCCCAACAACAGGGATTTTGCCCACAGGGTGGATTTTATCTGGGAGCCCAGGGTCTGGGACCGGTTTAATTCCGGCCGCGGCGCCCGGATCCTGGATCCAGAGGGAAATCCCATCGGGATCTGGTACTCCATGTATCCAAACGCCGCCATCCGGATAGATGCACAAAAACAGCAGGTGATCGTTTACTGCCCGCACCGTGCAAGCGAAGACAATTTTTAAATCCGATCCCTGAAATTCTAAATCCGGCCGGTTTTCTTTACAACTGCACGGCCACGCCCTGCTTTTGCAGCCAGGTTTTTAACTCCGTGATGTCAATGATGCCGAAATGAAACACCGATGCGGCCAGCAATACGGTTGCTCCGGCTTTGACGGCCTCATGGAAATGCCGCATTTCTCCGGCCCCGCCCGAGGCCACGATTTTTGCTGAAACGGCCTGCTTCATGGCCCGGATCACCGGCAGGTCATACCCGGTACGGGCCCCGTCACCGGCCTTGCTGGTGGGCAGGATCACGGGCACACCGTATCCCTCCACTCGCCTGGCCCATTCAATGGCGTCTGTTCCAGTGGCCGTGCGGCCGCCATCCACATAGACTTCATATCCCGATGCCATGGCCGGGTTTTGATCCACGTCAATGGCCACGGTGACCTTGTCCGCGCCGAAAGTCCGGACCATTTCCGGGATCAATTCGGGTTTGCGAAACGCCGCACTGCTGGTGGAAACCTTGTCTGCCCCGGCATTGAGGATCTGTTCCGCGGATTTTACATCAGAGACCCCGCCGCCCACTGTAAAAGGAACTGTGGTGACTTCGGCAACCCCGCGGACCACGTCGAGCATGGTGGCCCGGCCCTCCACTGTGGCGGTGATATCGAGCAGGGCCAATTCATCTGCCCCGGCCCGGCAGTAGGCACGGGCACACTCCACCGGATCGCCGGCGTCCCGGATATCCACGAAATGAACCCCCTTGACGACCCGCCCGTTTTGCATGTCCAGGCAAGGCATGATGGAAATGGTTTCATCCATTTGTATTTCTCCGTATGTATTGGGTGAGCAAATCAATGTGTTTTCAATTGTCCGGCAAACAGCGGCTGTTTATAGCATAGCCCAATCCCCGGCCGCAAAACAAATCCCAAAGTCTTTATTTCAAAAGCGCCCGGTACTGCTCATGCCCTGAAATGCCAGGATCGAGCTCCTTTAGCAGACCGTCTTCAATGCCGTAGATCAGGCCGCAGACGGCAAGTTCCCGGCCGGATTTCCAGGCGTTTTGCACAATGGTGGTTTCACAGACATTGATGACCTGGGCCCGGACATTGAATTCGCAGAGCCGGTTGACTTTTGCCTTTGGATCGGAAATCGCGTCAATTTCGGCTTTGTGTGTGCGGTACACGTCCCGGATGTGGCCCAGCCAGTTGTCAACCAATCCGTGGTCTTTGTTTTCCAGAGCAGCCTGAACGCCTCCGCATCCATAATGACCGCAAACAATGATATGCCGGATTTCCAGCGCCTCCACAGCGTACTGGATTACTGAAAGGCAGCTGAGGTCCGAATGCACCACCAGGTTGGCAATGTTTCGGTGAACAAAAATTTCTCCGGGCATCATGTCCGTTATACGGCTGGCCGGAACCCGGCTGTCTGAACATCCGATCCACAAGTACCGGGGTTTTTGCTGCCGGCTGAGACGCGTGAAAAAATCCGGGTCCCGGGCGGTGATTGTTTCAGCCCATTTCCGGTTGTTTTCAAACAGGGTGTCAAAAATTTTCATAGGCCGGGCCCTTTATGCGTGAAAATTGGTTATTTGGCAAATTTTTATAACACGTCGGGCACCAAAAGAAAAGAGTGCCGGGCCGGCGCCGCCTTTAACAGAAAAACAGGCCTGCCGGCACCATAAGTCAAAGGCGACAATTGACCCGGCCGGCAATTGTGTTATATTTGAAACTGCCGCCTTTTACCCATACCTGCCGTGTTCTGTTATGACCGGCAGATTGCAATTGATTCAGACAGAGAAAATCCATGACCGGACCGCATCGTTTATTGGCCGCCAGCGGGCTTTTGCCCAAAAAACACATGGGCCAGAATTTTCTGGCGGATCCGTCCACTGCCGAGATGATCGTGCGCCGGGCCCGGCTTGACAACGCGGTTGTGGTGGAAATCGGAGCCGGAGTAGGGGCGCTGACCCTGTTTGCCGCCCGGGCGGCCAGAAGTGTTTATGCCGTGGAAAAGGACCGGGAACTCATTGACATTCTGCGGTCGGTCACGGATCAGGCCGGGGTCGGAAATGTGGATGTCCGCCATGACAATATTTTTGACGTGGACCTGGATGCCATCTTCCGAACAGAGCAGGAACCGCTGGTGGTGATCGGCAATCTGCCCTACAATATTTCCTCTCAGGTGATCATTTCCCTGATATTTCAGCGCAGCATTGTTTCCCGGGCGGTTTTGATGCTCCAGGCGGAAATGGCACAACGTCTGTATGCGGTGCCGGGTACCCGGGAATACGGGCGGCTGTCGGTCATGACCCAGTATTGCGCTGATGTCACCCGCGTGGCCCGGGTCAGGGCCAACCAGTTTTATCCCCGGCCGCGTGTGGATTCCGAGGTGGTTGAGATTGTCTTTCACTCCCCGCGGTTTCCGGCAGAAAACGAGGCCGGGCTGTCTGCGGTGGTAAAGGCGGCTTTCGGCCAGCGGCGCAAAACCCTGAAAAACGCTTTAAGCGGTGGTGGACTCGGGATATCCGGCCCGGGGCTTTTGGCGATTTTGGAGGCCGCAGGCATTGACGGGGCAAGGCGGGCGGAGACGTTGTCCGTGGAGGAATTTGTAGCGCTGTCCAATGCCGTGGGGGCCAATTTATAAAATCGATTTGACCGTTTTTTTCCAGTTTTTTCTTTACACCCCTGGCAATTTGGGCTAATTTTTATTATTTTGAGACGAACTTCGAACTATTTTAAAGGATCGTTGCTGTTTTTGCAGGTTTTCAGCAACGGTTTGAACCAGCCTTTCAATTTATTCAACTTATCCAAGGAGCAAGTAAATCATGGCGAAAATGCAAACCATCGACGGAAACACGGCCGCCGTGCATGTGGCCTATGCCTTAAGCGAGGTGGCGGCGATCTATCCGATCACGCCCTCGACATCAATGGGGGAAACCGCTGATGAATGGGCGGCTGCAGGCAGGAAAAATATTTTCGGCCAGCGCCTGCACGTCCGTGAAATGCAGTCTGAAGCCGGTGCGGCCGGTGCGGTCCACGGTGCCCTGGCAGCCGGATCGCTGACCACGACGTTTACCGCATCCCAGGGGCTGCTTTTGATGATCCCCAATATGTACAAGATTTCCGGGGAACTGCTGCCGGGCGTGTTTCATGTTACAGCCCGGGCTGTGGCCGGCCATGCCCTGTCGATCTTTGGCGATCACAGCGACGTGATGGCCGTGCGTCAGGCCGGGTTTGCCATGCTGGCTTCCGGATCTGTTCAGGAAGTCATGGACATGGCTTTGATATCTCATCTGGCCGCCATTGAGGCCAGCGTACCGGTTCTGCATTTTTTTGACGGGTTCCGCACTTCCAGCGAGATCCAGAAAATCGAGGTCATGGATTACGAGGAAATGGCGGATCTGGTCAACTACGAGGCCATACGCGAATTCCGCGCCCGCTCCATGAACCCGGAACACCCCCACATCCGGGGAACCGCCCAGAATCCGGACATTTTCTTCCAGAACCGGGAGGCCTGCAATCCCTATTACCTGGCCATTCCCACCATTGTCATGGACACCATGGAAAAGGTCAGCCAGGCAACCGGCCGGAGTTATCACCTGTTTGACTATGTGGGCCATCCCGAGGCTGAACGGATTGTGGTGGCCATGGGATCGGGCACCGAGACCCTGGAGGAGGTCACCAATCATTTAAACAATCAGGGAGAACGGGTCGGGCTGCTCAAAGTGCGCCTGTACCGCCCCTTTTCCATCGAGCATTTTCTGGCCGCGCTTCCCGGGTCCGTGGAGCAGATCACGGTGCTCGACCGCACCAAGGAGCCCGGCGCCATCGGCGATCCCCTTTATCTGGACGTGTGCACGGCATTTATGGAATACGGTGAATCCCCGGAAATTCATGCCGGCAGATACGGGCTCGGCTCCAAGGAGTTTACTCCGGGCATGGCCAAGGCGGTGTTTGACAACATGAAGGCCCTGGCGCCCAAGCATCATTTCACCGTGGGCATCAAAGACGATGTGACCTACAGCTCTCTTGCGGTGGAGGAACAGTTTGACACCGCACCCGAGGGCACAATCCAGTGCAAGTTCTGGGGGTTTGGCTCAGACGGCACTGTGGGTGCAAACAAGAGCGCCATCAAGATTATCGGCGATCACACCGACAAGTTTGCCCAGGGCTATTTTGCCTATGACGCCAAGAAATCCGGCGGTGTGACAGTATCCCATCTGCGGTTTGCGCCTCAGCCCATCCAGTCCACCTACCAGGTGCATTCCGCAGATTTTGTGGCCTGTCACAAAGCCAACTACGTGCAGATCTACGACGTGCTCGAAGGCATCAAGCCCGGCGGAACCTTTCTGCTCAACTCCCCCTGGTCAAAGGAGGAAATGGAAGAGCAGCTGCCGGCTTCAATGAAGCGCACCATTGCCGAAAAGAAGCTGAAGTTCTACAACATTGACGCCATTGGCATTGCCGAAAAAGTCGGACTCGGCGGCCGGATCAACATGATTATGCAGACGGCCTTTTTCAAGGTGTCCAGTGTATTGCCTTTTGAGGAGGCCGTGGATTTTCTCAAAAAAGACATCCACAAGACCTACGGCAAAAAGGGCGAAAAGGTCGTGCAGATGAACATTGATGCTGTTGACCAGTCCGTGGCCAATCTGGAGCAGATCGATTATCCCGATTCCTGGAAGGATGCCGGACTGCCTTCGGTTGAGGCCAGCAATGAGCCGGATTTTATCAGAAATGTCATGCGCCCCATGACCATTCAGCAGGGCGACAAACTGCCGGTTTCAGTATTTGAACCCGACGGAATCTTTCCGGTGGGCACAACCAAATACGAAAAACGCGGCGTTGCCATCAATGTGCCGGAATGGATTGCCGAAAACTGCATCCAGTGCAACCAGTGTGCCTTTGTCTGTCCCCATGCCGCCATTCGTCCCGGACTTTTCACCGACGAGGAACTCAAGGACGCCCCTGAGGGATTTGAGACCATTGACGCGGTGGGCAAGGAGGTCAAGGGCTACAAGTTCCGGATCCAGGTTTATCCCCTGGATTGTCAGGGCTGCGGCAACTGCGCCGATATCTGCCCGGCCAAGACCAAGGCTCTCGTCATGAAGCCGATTCACACCCAGAGCACCAAGCAGGTGCCCCTTGAGCAGTATTTTGAGACGCTTCCCGTCCGCGATGATCTCACCAAGCGCAACACCGTCAAGGGCAGCCAGTTCAGCCAGCCCCTGCTGGAGTTCTCGGGCGCATGCGCCGGCTGCGGGGAAACCCCGTATGTGAAGGTGCTGACCCAGATGTTTGGCGAGCGCATGATCATTGCCAATGCCACAGGCTGCAGTTCCATCTGGGGGGCATCGGCTCCTTCGGTGCCTTACTGCACCAACAAGGATGGGTTTGGTCCCACCTGGGGCAACTCCCTGTTTGAGGATGCAGCGGAATTCGGTTATGGCATGGGCCTGGCCGTCAACCAGCGGCGCAAATGGCTGGGCGACATGATCAGCGATGCCCTTGAAGCCGGCATTTCCGAGGAACTCAAGGAAGCCATGCGCGGCTGGCTGGAAAACATGAACAGCGCGGAAGGCTCCCGCAAGTACGGCGATCAAATGAAACAATTGCTTGCCGGCATGGACAGAAGCCCCATGCTGCAATCCATTTATGACTTTGCCGACGTGTTTACCAAAAAATCCATCTGGGCCTTTGGCGGCGACGGCTGGGCCTATGATATCGGCTATGGCGGTCTGGATCATGTGATGGCTTCAGGCGAGAATATCAATATCCTGGTCATGGACACAGAGGTTTATTCCAACACCGGGGGCCAGTCCTCCAAGGGCACGCCCACGGGTGCGGTGGCCAAGTTTGCCGCATCCGGCAAGAAGCTGAGCAAAAAGGACCTGGGCCGCATGGCCATGACCTATGGCTATGTTTATGTTGCTTCGGTGGCCATGGGCGCCAATAAGCAGCAGCTGATGCGTGCCTTTAGGGAAGCCGACGAGTACGACGGTCCTTCGGTGATCATCTGTTATGCACCCTGTATTAACCAGGGCATCCGCGTGGGAATGGGCAAGAGCCAGGAGGAAATGAAGCGGGCTGTGGAAAGCGGTTACTGGCCCTTGTACCGCTTTAATCCGGAGCTGGAAAAAGAGGGCAAAAATCCCTTTGTTCTTGAATCCAAGGCCCCGGATGGCACGCTGCAGGAATTTCTTGGCGGTGAGACCCGGTTTGCTTCCCTGGAAAAAACTTTTCCGGAGGAATCCAAGAAGCTTCGCCAGCAGATTGAACAAGAGGCCAACCGCAAATATGAAATGCTCAGGCTGATTGCGGATCCAAAATCCATCTGTGATGATGCCGAAGGCAGCAAAGAACAAAAGGACGAAGGCAAAAACCAATAAGGCCCTGTATCCTTTAAACATTTCCTAGGAGCACGAAGCATTGCACCGTTTTTTGCAAGACGGTGTAATCTTCGTGCTCTTTGTGCTTTTTTCATCCCGTTTTAAGGCAAAATTTGAATAGGCTATGAATACTTCGCAAACCCAATGCATGCGCTGCGGTACCTGCTGTGAAAAGGGCGGGCCCGCACTTCATGGAGCAGATCTGGAACTGGTGCTGCAAAAGCAGATTGCCCCGGAAAACCTGTTTACCCTCCGCCGGGGGGAATTGGTGCATGACAATATAAACGGCGGCCTGATGGTAACTGACCAGGAAATCATTAAGGTTAAGTCCGTAAACAGGTCGGCGGTGTGCATCTATTATGATCCCGAACAAAAGGCCTGCACCATCTACGATTTTCGCCCCCTGGAATGCCGGGCAATGAACTGCCGGGACACCCAGGCCGCAGAGGCGGTTTATGACGTGGACAGAATCGACCGTACCGCTGTTTTTGGACAGGTTGACTGGATTATGGAGTTAATCCAGTCCCACGAGGAAAAATGCGGGTATGCATACCTGGATGAACTTTGCCGCAGGCGCCAAACCGGCGACAGCAAAAGGGCAGGGCAGGCGATTTTGGAAGCCGTGCGCTACGATGTTGAAATGCGAAACGTGGTTGAAGAAAAAACAGCAATGAGTGCTCAGATGATGGACCTGATTTTCGGCCGCTGCCTGGAGACCACCATTCCTGCCCAGTTCGGCATCAAGCTTCGGTGATCCGGACTTATTCCGTGCTTCCGGCGCTCTGTTTTTCCTGATAAATTTCCGGGCGGCGGTTGGGCAGAAAGTATTTCATGGGATGGTCGCGCACGGCCCGCAGTTGTTGCGCAGACAGGTCGGCCATCAGCATGTATTCATTCGCATCCGCATATGACTTTAGAACTTTTCCCTCCGGCCCGATAAGAACGCACACGGGCGGAAAACTGAGCCCGAATCCGTTGTCTCCGGCTGCATTGACAGCCGCCACATAGACCCCGTTGTCAAAAGCCCGTGCCGGCAGATGGCGCATCCAGGAAGCCAGTTTTTCCCCGGAAGACTTGCCGGGGGAGGCATGGGCGATGATCAGCAGATCTGCGCCGTTGAGCGCCATGTGCGTGGAAAGTTCCGGAAAATGGGCATCATAGCAAAGCTGAACCCCAATGCGCAGGCCGCAGGCTTTAAACAATGGCGGGATTTTGGATGCCGGGGAAAAAAATTCTTTTTCCGGCGGCCCCAGGTGAAGTTTGCGATAAACGCGGCAGCATCCTGAATCCGGCTGTGCCAGCAGGTGTGCGGCATATATCCGGTTGCCGGATCTTTCGGCCATGCCCGCAAGAATCGAAATATTGTGTCTTTCCGCCAGATTTGCCAGGCGGGCTGAACAGGGGCCGTCTATGGATTCGGCCACCGTGTCAATGGGCGGTCGCACATGGTAGCCGGTGATGCTCAGCTCCGGAAAACATACCAGGTGGGCTCCCTGGTTTCCCGCGGCACGAATCCATTGTTCCATACGGCAGAGATTTCCGGCTGTATCGCCGATTACTGACCTGCAGGAGACAAGGGCTATTCGGACATCACGGTCCATGGCATCTTGAAATTACTTGATGTTGAAATGGGCGCGGATTTTATACACCCGGGTGGCCGGCAGGTTAAGGATTTCGGTAATGCCGGTTTTTTCAGAAATTTCCGCAAGATTTTCTTCAATATCTTCCCGCGAAGGCGCGATAAAGGTAAACCAGACATTAAATGCATTATCGCGCAGATAGTTGTGGGTGACCCCGGGGTAACTGTTGACAATGGACGTGAAGTGATCCAGATCCTTTTCCGGCACCCGACATGCGCACAAGGTGCTGACATATCCGAGCTTTTCCGGGGAAAAATTGCCGCCGATACGCCGGATTACATCATTTTGCCGAAGCCGCTGAACCCGGTTGAGGACTTGCTCTTCGCTGAGGCCGAGTTCTTCGGCAATCCGGGCAAAGGGGCGGGCATCAATGGGAAAATCCGATTGAATACGGTTTAGCAGGGTCTTGTCAACAGAGTCCAATGAGGTGTCCATGGCTTAATGAGAATCAGCTGAATGAAAACAAAAGCCCTGCACCGTACGGAGCAGGGCTTTTGAGAAAAAAATGTACCACAAAACATGGAAATGCGTTGTCTTGTGCAGTCCGGGTACGTCTGCGCTTATACGCAACCGGTGGGTTTCGGCAGGCCTGCCATCTTACATGCGCCCTTGCCCGGGCCGGACGGAAACAGCTCGTAGATATGCTTGAGCTTGAAACCGGTCAGCTTGGACAGCACGCGCACCATGGGGGCGATACCGTTTTTCTTGTAATAGTCCTGCAGCACGTTGATGACCTTCCAGTGCTCCTCGTTTAACTCGTCAATGCCTTCCTGCTGCTTGACGTATTTGACCCAAGTCTCGTTCCAGCTTTCGAAGCTGTCAATGAACCCGTCTTCATCTACGTTAAAGCTGTGACCTTCAAATTCAACTGTCGGCATGTAATATCCCTCCTTTAATTGTTTGTATTCTAAAGATTTCTAGCCGGTTCTTCTCTTCATAATATTAGAAAATCAAAAATATATGCGATATTGATCAGGTTGTCAATATGAAAATATAAACACGCTTTTGCCGGGCTCAGGCCGGATTAATATTCCTTGGGCGTCTGGTTTAACTGCCGCAGGGTAAATACCGGGCCGTCCTTGCATACAAACTCCTTGCCGATGTTGCAGCGCCCGCACATGCCAATACCGCATTTCATTCGGTTTTCAAGAGACATGATGATCCGGTCGTCTGTATATCCCAGTTTGTCGAGAACCGGCTGGGTGAATTTGATCATTACAGGCGGCCCGCAGACTATGGCATAGGTATCCTCGGTTCCCGCAGGGGCCTCCTGTTCGGTGATTGTGGGCACAAACCCCGTGTGGTGCTTCCATTCCGGGTCATCTGTGCCGTCTACGGTAATGTGCATGTTCAGGTCATCCCTGGCGGCCCATTGCTCGAGTTCTTCCTTGTAAAGCAGCATTCCAGGGGAGCGGGCGCCGTAAATCACATGGATGTCCTTGAATTTTTTTCGGTTTTCCGGATCCAGCATGTAAATGATGGATGAGCGAAGGGTGGTAAAGGCAAATCCTCCGCCGATGATCACCACGTTTTTGCCCTCCAGCAGGTCCCAGGGATACCAGTTGCCCAGCGGCCCGCGGATGCCCATGATATCGCCTTCCTTCATGGAATGGAGGTGGGATGTGACCTTGCCGGTTTTAAAAACCGTGAATTTCACAAATCCTTTTTCAACCGGAGAGGAGGCAATGCCGATGGGAATTTCGCCAAGGCCGGGAATGCTGAGCTCGGCAAACTGGCCGGCCCGGTAGGCGAATTTTTCCTCGTCCTCGGGATTGAGAAAGACGAACTTAAAGGTTTTTAAACTTTTATCCTCGGTTTCGGTCTTGATTTCATCAATGCGAACCGGGTATGGAATATATGGATTGACCACTTCTACCCCCCTTTGCTAAGACGCCGTTACTTCGCAGGTGCAGGATTCGGGATCATAGCTGTTTAACATGTTGCAGATCCTGCGGATATCGATATTGACCGGGCACAGCTGAACACAGCGGCCGCAGCCGGTGCACTGGATCCCGTTTTCGTATTTGTCCACATAATATTTCAGCTTGTGCATAAATCGCTGGCGAAGCCGGTCCACCTTGGTGCCCCGCGGATTGTGACCGGATGCGTGCATAGTAAAAAGCGGATACATGCACGAGTCCCAGTTACGGATGCGATAGCCCTTTTTTCCGGAAACCTCGTCCTGGACATCAAAGCACCAGCAGGTGGGACAGACAAAGGTGCAGGTGCCGCAGTTGATGCAGGAAAAGGCCTCTTTTTCCCAGATGGCATCTGCGGCCTCGTAGAGATCCAGCAGGGACTGAGAAGCCAGTTTGTCGGTATTCACGCTTGACTGGATGGCTGATTCAGCTTCCTGTTTCTTTTGATCAATCTGCTGATCCGCCTCTTCGCCGGTCTCCTGGCTCCATCCGGCAGCTTCAGCCAGTTTTTCGCCCTTGTCCGTCAGTAGCCGGGCCAGGTAGTGGTCTCCGTTGTCCGCCAAAAGGATATCAAGGTTGCTGTCGCTGTAGGGACCTGAGCCGGCGCTGCTGCAAAAGCAGGTGGGGCATGGCTGGTCACAGGCAAGCCCGACAAAGGTGGTGGACTCATAGGCCCGCAGCCAATAGGGGTCCTTGTATTCTTCCGTGTCAAAATTGCGTCGGACCAGGGAAAAAGAATCCGCGTCACAGGGCCGGATGCCGAGGATGGCTTTTGCCTTATACTCTTTTTCCGGTTCCTTATAAATTTTGTAATCCTCGTCGTTTTCGTTTAAGGAACACTCGAGGATAAGTTCGGACTGTGGATAAATAACGTATTTCGGAGAAACCCGTGTGTTGATATAATCCATATCAGGCTGTTGGCCGGATTCCAGGGACTGGAATGCGTGATAGAACTTTTCCTTGACCGGCCCGATCAGCTCGTAGGCGCTGCGGAGTTTTTCCAGTCCGCTTGCCCATTCGTTTTTGTCAATCTTGATGACTTTCATGATAATCGCCCTTGTCAACGTTTATGATTGGTTGCCCGGCACTTACTTGATGAAATCTTCGGGATCCTCGGGTTTGTAGGTATCCAGGGGCGGCCGCTGCTCAGTATTGAGCCCGGCTTCCCATCCATAGAGTTCCAGACAGTCTTTTTCCAGTTTTTTGGTAAAATCCCGGACATTGATACCCACCGGACAGGAGCGCACGCATGCGCCGCAATCCGTGCAACGGCCTGCGCAGTGATAAGCGCGCAGAAGGTGGAATGTGCGAATGTCGGTGGGATCCACGCTTTTGCCCACCCACTGGGGGTTGGACTCATCCACAAAGCACTGGGGGCAGTAACACAGGGGGCATGCATTGCGGCATGCGTAGCAGCGAATGCAGTCTGAAAGCAGGTCATCAAAATAAGTCCATTTATCGTCCGGGCTCATGGCCTCGATTTCCCGCACCCGGGCATAGGGGTCGGCCTGTTCCCGGGTTTGCTCAGTGACTTCATCGGCCACCAGTTCATCGCAGAGCACCGGGTTTCTGTGCACGCAGATGGAGCAGTTTTCCTGGAGCACCTCTGCTTTGTCCACACTTTTTGAAAATCCCTGGCCGGAAATCGTAATGGTGCCCTTGTCTTCATCTTCTTCCACGGAAGCGATATTTCCTTCTGCCATGGCGGCCAGTTTGTGGCGATCCACCATGCCCTGGCAGGGAACCCCGATGATATAGAGCTGATCGCGCTGGATTTTGCCTTCAACGACATGGACAGCAATGTTTCGGGAATTGCAGCCGGTGGCCACAATGCCGATGCGCTCTTTGCGGTCTGTAATATAGTTGGCCAGGTTGAGTCCACAATTGCTGTCCCATACAAAGCTGTCGACTTCGCCTTCGCTGGTGGCAAAAAAGGGCTGATGCATCAGGGGGACAGTGCCCTTTCGATAGCCGATGACAATGTCGACCTTGTCTTCCTTGAGAAGGCGTTTTGCGATCTCTTTGATTTTATCTGTATACGATTTCATTGCTATGCAACCTTCGGTTTGGTTTTAACAAATTTCTTTTCCTTGTTTTCCAGGGATTTGACCGATTCTGTGACCTTGGTGGCCACATCCACGAACTTGGTGGATTCGGCTGAGGAAATCCAGGAAAAATGCAGCCGTTCGGGCTCAACACCCATGTGTTCCAGCAGATTTTTCATGAGGGCGAATTTTCTTCGTGCGTAGTAATTACCTTCCAGGTAATGGCATTCACCCGGATGTCACCCGGATACCCAGACCGCATCAGCGCCCTGGCGCAGGGCGGCCAGAATGAATTTCGGACTCATGCGGCCGGTGCAGGGGATGCGGATTACGCGTATATTGCTCGGATATTCCATCCGGCTGACGCCCGCCAGATCGGCTGCGCCATAGCTGCACCAGTTGCATAGAAAACTTAAGATTTTCGGTTCCTTGTCAGCCATATGCATTGATCTCCTGATTGCGCACCAGCGGCCCGCCGGCCGCCGGAGGGGTTGATATCAACTATATTTATATTGCTTCGTCCATTTCAAAGATCTGGTACATGATCTGATCGGTGTCAAATCCCTTGAGATGAATGGCCCCTGAGCGGCATGATGCCACGCAGAGCCCGCAGCCCTTGCAAAGCGCCGGATTGATTTGCGCCTTGCCGGCAAACCGGCCCTCTTCGGCAAAAGACGGGGCTGAATAGGGACAGACAGCTACGCAAACGCCGCATGCCGCACAATTGACAGGATCCACTTCGGCAATGGTACCGCTGCTGTAAATGTATTGCCGGGACAGCAGTGTGATGGCCCTGGCCACGGCTGCCTTTGCCTGGGCGATGGATTCGTCGATCGGCTTGGGATAATGGGCCATACCGCAGAGAAACACGCCGTCTGTGGCAAATTCCGCCGGGCCCAGCTTGGCGTGGCGCTCAATGAAAAATCCGTCTTCATTCATGGGCACCTTAAAAAAGTTGGCCAGTTCTTCATCCTTGCACGGGATAATGGCCGTTGCCAGGGTCAGCAGGTCCACGTTGAGCTCAACCGGCCGGTTTAAGATGTGGTCAGTGACGGTAATGGCAATGCTGTCATCTTTGACCTCGACAGACGGCTTGTCCTCCAGGGAAAAGCGGATGAAAATCACACCCTGCTGGCGCGCCTGCTTGTAGAGGTATTCCTTTTCTCCGTAGGTGCGGATATCCCGGTACAGGATATAGACGTTCATTTCCGGGTTTCGCTTTTTGAGCTCAATGGCGTTTTCAATGGAATGGGTGCAGCAGACCCGGGAGCAGTACATGCGGCCCGGCTCCCTTGATCCAACGCATTGGATAAAAGCAGCGCTGTTGATTTTTTCAAGGCCCGGATCCTCTTTTTGAAACTTTCTGTCCAGTTCCAGGCTGGTAAGAATCCTTGGATCCTGACCATAGGCGTATTCTGTGGGCTCATAGGGAGAAGCGCCCGTGGCAAGAACAGCGGCCCCGTGTTCGAGTTCCACTTCCTGGTCGTTTTCAAGCATGATGGTTTTGAAATTGCCCACAAAACCATCCACGTTCTGAATCCGGGTATTTAAGTGAAGTTTGATCTTGTCATGGCCCTTGACCTGGGAAATGAGGTTTTCCAGGTTTTCGGCAACCGATTCCCCCTTGGCCGTGTGATAGAGGTTTACCGCCTGGCCTCCGAGATGGTCGGTCTGTTCCACCAGATGGGTTTCAATTCCCTGATCAGCCAGGCTTTTGGCGGCTGCCATGCCGGAAATGCCGCCGCCCACAACCATTGCGGCCGGATTGACCGATAGCTCGGATTCCTTTAACGGCTCCATCCGGGCCACCTTGGCCACGGCCATGCGCACCAGGTCCCGGGCCTTTTCCGTGGCAAGGGCCGGGTTGTTTTTGTGCACCCAGGAATCCTGGTTGCGGATATTGGTCATTTCAAAAAGGTATTTATTGAGCCCGGCATCGGTCAGTGTTTCCTGGAACAGAGGCTCGTGTGTTTTAGGGGTGCAGGCGGCCACCACAATTCGGTTTAGCCCTTTTTCCTCGATAATCGCGGCCATGTTTTCCTGGGTGTCCTGGGAGCAGGAAAACAGGTTGTCATCCACATATTCCACAAAGGGCAGGGTACTGGCGTATTCCACAACCGCCGGGACATCCACAACCCCGGCGATATTGATGCCGCACCGGCAGACAAACACGCCGATTCTGGGCCGTTCCCCGCCCACGTTGCGCTCCGGAACAATTTCTTTTTCTTTGGTCCGCGTATTGCGGGAATCGGACAGGATTTCAGCGGCTGCAGAGGCTGCGGCGCTGGAATCAATGACCGACTGGGGAATGTCCTTGGGTCCCTGGAAGGCGCCGCAGGCAAATATGCCCTCCCTGGAGGTGGCCACCGGGGTGAAGGTATTGGTTTCACAGAAATTGCCGGGAGAAAGTTCGATTCCCAGGTTCCTGGACATTTCCACGAGTTCGGGTGGAATCTGCAGGCCAATGGAAAGCACCACCAGGTCAAATTTGTCAGTCAGGATTTCGCCGTTATCCGAGACATATCGCAGTTCGAGTTCGTCTGAACCGGCAACCGGGTTGATGGTATGCACCCGGCTTCGCACGAAGTTGACCCCGCTGTTGTTTCTGGCGCTTTCATAGAACTTTTCAAAGTCCTTGCCCGGGGTGCGCATGTCCATGTAGAAAATCGAGCAGTCCAGGGCGTCGCCGGCATGTTCCTTGGCGATCACCGCCTCTTTGATGGCATACATGCAGCAAACCGAGGAACAATAGGCATTGTTGCACCGGTTCATGTCCCTGGAGCCGACGCACTGAAGCCAGGCGATTTTTTTGGGTTCCTGGTGGTCGGACAGGCGGATCAGGTGGCCGCCTGTGGGCCCGGATGCCGACAGCATCCGCTCCATTTCCATGGAGGTGATCACGTTGGGGTGATCGTAATTGTAAAAATCCAGGGAGGATGGATCAAACGGCTCAAACCCGGGCGCCAGAATAACAGAGCCTACTTCGAGTTCAACGGTTTCGTCCTCCATGGAATGGTCAATGGCGTTGACCGGACAGATATCCGAGCAGATCTGGCAGCCGCCGGTTTTAAAGTGCATGCACACATCCCGGTCAATGACCGGGGTATTGGGCACAGCCTGGGGATAGGGCACGTAGATGGGTTTGCGACCCCTGAGTCCCACATCATATTCGGATTTGATGATTTGCGGCTTGTTTGCGGTGATCAGCTCATTGATTTTATCCAGGGTGATATGGCCGGTGGGGCACATAAACGCGCAGGCGCCGCATGCCCGGCAGATATCGGTTTGCACGTGAAACGGGGTGTCAACCTTTAAATCCAGGCCTCTGTCAGTAAGGGCAATGGCGTTGTTACCCATTTTTTCGCAAATCCGGGTACACAGCCCGCAAAGAATGCAGGTTTCGTGCTCCTGCTCGAATCTGGGCTTTTCAATGCCGTATTTTTCGGCCAGGTCGCGGATCACCGGCACGTCTGCGCACCTTGCCATGAGCATTTCAACAATGAGCTTGCGCCCTTCATGCACGGTCTCCGTGTCTGTCTGGACCTCCATGCCCTCCCAGATGGGATAGTTGCAGGCTGTAACAAATTTGGTCCTGCGGCCGTCAAAGAGTTCCACAGTACAAAGCCGGCACATGCCTGCGGGCTCAAGAGCTTTGTGGGCGCAGAGCGTGGGGATGTAGACCCCGTGGTTCTCGGCTACCTGGATAATATATTGGCCTTCCTCGCCTTGAACCGTCTGCCCGTTCAGCTTGAAAGTAATCATATCTGGTTAAATCCTTGTCATAAGTTATCGAATGGCAACGGCGTCAAATTTGCAAATGTCGTAGCAAATGCCGCACTTAATGCATTTTTCCTGGTCGATTTCGTGGGGTTCTTTCTTTTCCCCGGAAATGGCCTCCTGCGGACACTTTTTGGCGCACAAGGTGCATCCGTTACAGGCTTCTTCATCGATTTCATAGTGAAACAAGGGCTTGCAGACCCCGGCCGGGCATTTTTTGTCATGAATATGGGCTTCATATTCATCCCGGAAATATAAAATCGTTGTCAGGACAGGGTTGGGGGCGGATGTGCCCAGGCCGCAGAGGGAAAATTTCTGCATCATGGTCCCGAGTTCCTCAAGCAGCTCGATATCGCCCTGTTTTCCGTTTCCTTGGCAAATGCGGGTCAATACCGCCATCATCTGCTTGAGTCCCTCCCGGCAGGGATTGCACTGGCCGCAGGATTCGTCAATGAGAAATTCGATGAAGTAGCGGGCCACGTCCACCATACAGGTGTCCTGATCCATGACGATCATGCCGCCGGAACCCATAATGGAGCCAAGCTTTGTCAGTTCATCAAAATCCACCGGGGTGTCGAGGAACTGTTCCGGAATGCAGCCGCCGGACGGGCCGCCGGTCTGCACGGCCTTGAATTGTTTCTTTTTGGGAATGCCGCCGCCGATGTCAAAAATGATTTCGCGCAGGGTCGTGCCCATGGGTACTTCCACAAGTCCGGTATTGACCACCTTGCCCACAAGGGAGAAAATCTTGGTCCCCTTGCTGTAGTCAGTCCCCATGGAGGCATACCACTGGGCGCCTTTGTCTATGATTAAGGGCACATTGGCCCAGGTTTCCACGTTGTTTAAGTTTGAGGGACTGTCGCGGAAACCCTTCTCGGACGTGTGAATATATTTGGCCCGGGGACGTCCGGGCTTGCCTTCCAGAGATGCCATCAGAGCAGTGGATTCGCCGCATACAAAAGCGCCCCCGCCCTTGCTGATGTGGAGGTCAAAATCAAAGCCGGATCCCAGGATGTCTTCGCCAAGCAGCCCGCATTGCTTTGCATGGTCAATGGCTTTGGCAAGGTTGGCCACGGCCAGGGGATACTCGTGGCGGACATATACGTAGCCTTCATGTGAACCCATGGCAAAGGCGCCGATGAGCATTCCCTCGATGATCAGGTGCGGATTGCCCTCAAGCAGCCCGCGGTCCATGTATGCCCCGGGATCGCCTTCATCTGCATTGCAGATCATGTATTTGGGCCCTTTATGCCTGCTGCAGGAGTCCCACTTGATGGCCGCCGGAAAACCGCCGCCGCCGCGTCCCCGCAGGTTGGCGCTTTTGATTTCTGCGATGATCTCCTTTGGCTTCATTTCAAACAGGGCTTTTGCCAGGCTCTGGTAGCCGCCCACAGCCAGGTAGCTGTCAATGCTGTTGGGATCAATCAGGCGGTTCTTGCCAAAAATTGAGCGGGTCTGCAGCTTGTAAAACGGGACGTCTTCTTCCCTGACAACCCGTTTTTTGGTTGCCGGGTCCTTGAAAAGCAGTTTTTCAGCCGGCTCATTGTTGACCAGGGTTTTTTCAACGATGTCCGGGATATTTTCCAGCTCCACCTTGGGATAGAAAATACCGCCCGGATCAATGACCATGATGGGTCCCTGCTCGCAGTATCCGTGGCACCCGGTCAGCCGGATTTCGTATTTATCGGCAATCCCGTGCTTTTCCATTTCTTCCGTGAGGGTGTCACGGATTTTATCACTGTTGTGGATGATGCATCCGGGCCCGGAGCACAGGGAGATCAGGCCCTTGTCAGGGCTCTGGGCTTTTGCCTGGAGCTCTTGAATATAGGATTCCAGTGCCTCTTTATTTTCAAATTTAACCATGGCTGAGTTCAACCTCCGTGACCAATGCCGTTAAGAGGCATTTTTCTTATAGTCATCAATTATGTTTAACGCACTTGATCGATCCAGGCCGCCGTGCATGTTCTTGTTTACCGTAAAAACCGGTCCGGCGGCACAGCAGCCCAGGCAGCGAACGGTTTCCAGGGTGAACAGGCCGTCCTGGGTTGTCTGTCCGGTATCGATTTGGAGATTGTCCTGCACGGCATCAATGATTTTTTCCGCTCCCCGGACGTGGCAGGCCGTCCCGGTACAGACATTGACGATATATTTACCCCGGGGTTCAAGACTGATGGTCTTATAAAAGGTGGCCACACTGTAGATCAGGCTTTTTGGCACATTGAGCTTTTGGGCCAGTACCGGTATGGTTTCCGGGGGAACAAAGTTATACAGTTCGTTTATGTCTTGCAAAATCATGAGCAGCGATTCTTTGTCGCTGCTGTATTCATCAATGATGTCGTCTATTTTTTCCCAATCGATGTCGTTGTTGTATGCCATGGCAGGGAAATCCTTTTTTGCCGTTTAATGGTAGAGCGGTTGCAGAAACTTTAATTTGCAGCAATGGTCTGGGAAACCGGGCAGTTTTCAACACACGCGCCGCATCCGGTGCACAGATCCATGTTAATGCTCCGGGCCCGCTTTTTGACCTTGACTTTGAAATTTCCGGGTTTGCCTTCAACGGCTTCCAGATCCGCATATGTGATTAGCTCGATATTCAGGTGCCGGCCGACCTCGACCAGTTTGGGCGAGATAATTCACATTGCACAGTCGTTTGTGGGAAAGGTCTTATCGAGTTGGGACATAACCCCTCCGATGGAGGGGCTTTTTTCCAGAAGGTAGACGTAATATCCCGAATCAGCCAGGTCCAGGGCGGTCTGCATTCCCGAGATGCCGCCGCCGACCACCAGTACGGATCCGATTGTTTCTTGTGTCATAATCTTCTCCAGCAAACATAAGGTTTGGATAAGAATCGAAAACAGAAAAATTTTCCGGTATCTTTTAACGATCTCCGAAATAAAATTGCAAATCAAGTCCTTCTGATATCTGTAATTTGAAATCTTGTCAATGAAATTTTGTGCAATGATTCCTGTCAATAACAGCTTTTCAGCCTTGCAGAAAGCCTGTTTCGGCATTTTTTCAAACCCCGGGATTTTGCACATATGCTGATTTCGGTTTTGTTGTTTTTTCAGAAAAACTCAATCAGCAGGGCCTTTTCTCTGTATCACGGAGCCTGTCCGCCGGATCGGCCTGCGGGTACTTGACCTGCTTTGCGTGTTGTTTGAAATTTCAATAAAACCTGTTATGTATAGAGCATCAGCAATGGATTGTCCGTGCTTTTGCTTTCACCTCTATTTCCCAGGGAGATGTAACATGAACGTAGCCATCGTGGGAGGCGGCACTCGTGGTTTATATCTGCTGAATTTTCTGAAAGAAAATTCTTTTCAAATGATTGATCTCAATGTCGTGGCCGTGGCGGATATCAACGAAAATGCCCCGGGGCTGATCCGTGCCGCTGAACGGGGCCTGTATGTCACAGCCGATTACGACACCCTTTTTAAGCGCAACGATATTGACCTGATCATTGAACTCACCGGTGACCTTGAGATTTATAATGATATTCTGCGCAAGAAGAAAAAGCATGTGCACGCCCTGGCCCATACCACGGCGCTGCTGTTCTGGGAAATCGATGACGCCTGCAAAAAGGTCAATGGAGCGGACTTGCTGACCGGCCACAAACAGAATGTCTATGAAGTCCTGATGAACCAGTTCATTCAGGAAGAGGCCATGGTCATTGACAAGGATTACCGGGTCGTGGACATGAATGAGGCCATGATGAAAAAGCTGGGCAGAACCAGCCAGGACGTAATCGGCCGGTTCTGCTATCAGGTGGGCCATCACCTGGATCAGCCCTGCACCGGCAAAAATCATCCCTGTCCCCTGGCAGAGGTGTATAAGAAAAATGAACCCTGCATGACCACCCATGTTCACCTGGATCAGGACAACAACGAAATCTATTATGCCATTTCCTGTTATCCCTTAAACAATGATGAGGAAATCATCGGTGTTATTGAAATCCTGCGTGACATCACCCCGGAGATCAAGGTTCAGAAGGCCCAGATGCAGCAGGAGAAGCTGATGTCCATCGGCCGGCTGTCTGCCGGTATTGCCCATGAAATCAACAATCCGCTGACCACCATCATGACTTCCGCCATGATGCTCCAGGAAGACCTGGATTCGGAGAATGAAATGCATGAAGAACTCCGGATCATTTCCAGCGAAGCCCAGCGGTGCCGGAAAATCGTGCAAAGCCTGCTGGATTTTGCCCGCCAGACCAAGCCCATGCAGAAGCTCCAGGATATCAATGCCATTATCCGGGAAAGCACCTACCTGACCAAAAAACAGGCGGAATTCAATGATATCACTATTGAATCGGATCTGCCCGATGATCTGCCCCGGGTTTATGTGGACAAGGAACAGATCCAGCAACTGCTGATCAACCTGACCCTCAATGCGGTGGAAGCCACCGGGGCCGGGGGACGCATTATGCTTTCCACGGCTTATGACCCGGCAGCAGATACAATTGCCATCCATGTGACAGATACCGGCAAGGGTATTGAAAAACAGGACTTGGAAAAAATATTTGATCCGTTTTTCACCACCCGTGAAATTGGTACCGGCCTGGGGCTTTCCATCGCCCACAGCATTGTGGAGCAGCACGGCGGCAACATCGAGGTTTCCAGCAGACCCGGCAGCGGCACCCGCTTTACCGTTACCCTGCCGGTGAAAGGGGTTTCCGAAGAATGAGCGAGCAAAAAGCGCCCCGGATACTCATTGTTGACGATGAGGTGCACATCTGCCGAAACTGCCAAAAAATTCTGTCAAAGCAGGCATATGAGACCGAGTACGTGCTCGACGGGCGCAGTGCCCTGGAAAAGCTGGCTGAGAAAAGCTATGATGTGGTGATCACGGATGTGAAAATGGGCCGCATCGGGGGCCTGGAGGTGTTAAAGTGGCTTCGGGAGAACCATTCGGAAACCATGGTCATTGTGATCACCGGTTATGCCAGCGTTTCTTCTGCAGTGGAACTGATGAAAACCGGTGCTTTTGACTACCTGCCCAAGCCCTTTACCCCGGATGAACTGCGGCAGGTGGTGGCAGACGCCCTGGAACAGCAAAAGATCGTCCGGCAGAACCGCCGGCTGATGCAGGAACCCTATCCGCACATGCCCAGGCTGTCCCACCAGCTCATCGGCAGCAGCCCCCAGATCCGCAAGGTCATCAGCATGATTCAGAAGGTGGCCGATACCGATGCCACGGTTTTGCTGTCAGGCGAAAGCGGCACTGGAAAGGAGCTTGTGGCACGGGCGATCCATGCCAACAGCGGCCGGCATGACAAGGTTTTTTTCGGGGTGGACTGCGGCACCCTGAGCGGGAGTCTCCTGGAAAGCGAACTTTTCGGATACCGAAAAGGCGCTTTTACTGACGCGCAAAAAGACAAATCCGGCATCTTTGAGCTGGCTGACGGCGGCACTGTGTTTCTTGATGAAATCAGCAACACCACACCCGATATTCAGGGCAAGCTGCTTCGGTTTTTGGATACCCGGGAGTTTCTGCCCCTGGGCGATACCGCCCGGCGCCAAGTGGATGTGCGGCTGATTTTTGCCACCAACCGGGAGTTAAACCAGATGGTGGCGGAAAAATCGTTTCGTGAGGATTTTTATTACCGGATTTTTGTTTACCCCATTTACCTGCCCCCATTGCGGGAGCGCAAAAGCGATATTCTGCCCATTGCCTATCATTTTCTGGCTCAGCTCAACAATCAGCGGGGAAAATCCATTTCCGGATTTGACCCGGAAGCCGCCAGCCGCCTTTTAAACTACCACTGGCCCGGAAATGTCCGGCAGTTGCGAAATGTCATTGAACGTGCGGTGATTTTGTGTGAAACCGATACCATCACCATTCAGGACTTGCCCCATCTCAGTGATATCGATGACATTGAGCGCCTCATGGAATGTGTGCCCGAGACCAATGCGGAACTGATCCGGATCAAAAAGGAAATCCGCCGGAAGGCCGTGGCCAAGGTGGAGAAAAATTTTCTTCTCAATGCCCTGGAGCAAAACGACTGGAACATTTCCGGGGCAGCCCGCCAGACCGGAATGCAGCGGCCCAATTTTCAGAACCTCATGAAGAAATACGGCATCAGGCCTTCTTCCGGATAACTTTTCTCCGGATGTACGGGTTGCTGCTGCCCATTATACACCTGCCTATTTTTTTTATACATCTTGTTTTACCCGCCTTTGCCTGAGCAGCCGGTTGCCTTTGGCACGTTGCTATGGCCCGGCAATAACGCATTTCACCTGTATCGGGCCTTTTTGTTTCCCCTGTTCAGGCCGGGTTTTACGTGTATGCACAACAGCTTCAGTTTTTACTGAAAAATAATTTTGGTTTTAAATTTTTACTTTATAATTCAGTATATTATAATTTGTATGGGTTTTTGGCACGCAACCTGCATTTTTGGAATCAAAAGCTTGAAAACAAATAACACAATAACATTGATTCTTTTATAAACCGCCGGCAAACCGGCGCAAAAGGAGGCTGCCATGACCGAAAAACAAAAAGTCCTTGTGGTGGACGATGAAAAACACATTTGCGACAATGTGAAAAAAATCCTGGCCAAAAACAATTATGAAGTGGAACTGGCCCAGAGTGGTCAGGAGGCCCTGGAGAAGCTGTCCAAAGAACCGTTTGCCCTGATGCTTTCTGACATGGTCATGCCCGGGATGAACGGCCTGGAGCTGTTAAAGCAGGTCAAAACCGAATGGCCCCTGACCAAGGCCCTGATCATGACCGCCTATGGCTCCACGGACACGGCTGTCAAGGCAATCCAGCTCGGGGCCCTGGACTACATCACCAAACCGTTTACCCCGGATGAGCTGCGGGAAACAATCAATCTGGCGGCTTCTGAAAGGCTTGCCGAAGCGCCGACTCCCGAGGAGGTAAAGCAACAGATCAACGTGATCGACCTGGATATGCCTTTTGACCCAGACGAAGTGGCCAAGTATACCGGAGAGGATTACGTCAATACCCTGAGCCGTTCGGACAGGCCGGTGGTGGAAGTCAAAAAGCCGGAAAATTACTGCGAAATGGGACAGATGGTATGCGATATCTTCAAAAAGCTGGGCAAGACCTGCAAGGCCGGCCTGAAAACCCAGGAATGCCCCCAGAAAAAGGGAAAAAAGGCAAAATCCGCCAAAACCGGCAAGGCCCCGTCCGTGAAAAAGCTCGTGGGCATTGACATGCCGTTTAACTATGATGAGGTCGCGGCCCTGACCGGTCCGGAGTATGTCAGCAATTTGCACTCCGGTGAAATCGCCTTTATGCCCTATGAGCAGTTAAAGGCGCAGATGGCTGAAACCACCGGCCGCAAACAGGCCCGGACCGGATCGGAGCAGCCCTTTGACATGGATGAGGTTTCCAAATATACCGGTGAAGAATATACCAAGTCCCTGGGCAGTTCCGATATGCCGGTGGTGGAAGTCAAAAAATCGGAAAATTACTGCGAAATGGGGCAGATGGTATGCGATATCTTCAAAAAGCTGGGCAAGACCTGCAAGGCCGGCATGAAAACCCAGGAATGTCCTCAGAAAAAGGGGAAAAAGGGCAAGGCCGCAAAGAAGTCCGGGGGCCCGGCAACCAAAACCCTGATCGGCGTGGACATGCCCTTTGACTATGAGGAAGTCGCCGCCCTGACCGGAGCTGAATATGCCGCTAACGTGGACCGCAACGGGTATGCCGTGCCGCCTTATGAGGAGCTAAAGGCGCGGGTCCAGGCCATGATGGAAGAAAACAAGGTTCCATCCGATGCCGATGTGATTGCGTTTCCCGCTCAGGCACCGGGGGAAAATGTCCTGGTCATTGATGATGAGCCCTATATTTCCAAAAACGTCAAGAAAATACTGGCAAAAAAAGGCTATGCCGTAAAACAGGCTGTCACCCGGGATGAAGCCCTGGATCAGCTTGAGGCCGGCGCCTATGACCTGGTACTGCTTGACCTGAAAATTCCGGGGGTCAAGGGTCTGGAACTGCTTGAGGCGGTAAGGCAAAAGCAGCCAGGCGCAAAAGTGATCATTATCACAGGCTATGCCAGCATTGAAAGTGCAAAGGAAAGTGCGCGCCTGGGCATTTACGATTACCTGCACAAGCCCTTTACACCCGAGGAACTGCGCAAAACCGCAGAGGCCGCCATCAGCCTGGCTGCCTGATAAACGAATCAAACCATCCCCGGTATCCCGGGTTTATACCGGATACCGGGGTTTTTTGTTTCCGGTGTTATTCCGGCTCTCTCAAAAATTTTCGAACCCGCCTGCATGCCTCTTCCTCGCTGTCAGGCCCCATCCAGAACAAATCCGGGTCCTTTCTGAACCAAACCAGCTGGCGCTTGGCATAACGGCGCGTGTCTTTTTTCATCTGGTTTATGGCCTCGTTCCAGCCCAAACATCCCTGCAGATAGGCTGTCATGTGACGATATCCCAGTGACTGCATGGATTTGAGTTCAGGGCCATAGCCCGTTTCCTGAAGGCTCCGGACTTCCCGGAGCAGGCCGTCTGCCACCATCTGTTCCACCCGCTGGTTGATCTGCGCATAAAGTGTCTGCCGGTCCATGTGCAGACCGATTTTTAAAAAGCAGTACCGGGCATTGGCAAATCCGTGGTCATGCTGGTACTCAGAGATGGGCCGCCCGGTGAGGGCGTGGACTTCAAGGGCCCGGATGATTCGATAGGCGTCATTGGGATGGATCCGTCCGGCGGCTTTGGCGTCACAGGCCGCCAGTCGTTCATGGAGAATATGACTTCCTTTTTGGGCGGCTTCATTGCGCAGTTTTTCCCTGAGCCGGGGCGAAGACGGGGCTGCATCAAACAATCCGTAGAGCAGCGCCTTGATGTACAATCCGGTTCCGCCAATGATCAGGGGCAGCCGGCCCTGTTGCTCCAGGCTTGCAACCGCTTCCCGGGCTTGTCTGGCGTACCGGGCTGCATCATAGGGCTCGTCCGGGTCGGCCACATCAATCATGTAATGGGGGGCCGCAGCCTGCTGCGCTGCATCCGGTTTTGCCGTGCCAATGTCCATGTGCCGGTATATCTGCATGGAATCGGCGCTGACAATGCCGCCGTTAAAACGATTTGCCAGGGTCAGCGACAGCCGGGTTTTTCCAATGCCCGTGGGACCGCAGACCACAACAACCCGGGGTTTGGACATGGACGAACCATTCATGGCGCCGGGGTCGCCGTTTTTTTTCATAATCCGGAGCCGTAATCACTTTCCACATCCACCACACCGATCTTGATGGCATAGCGCACCAGCGTGGCCATATTTTTCATCTCGAGTTTTTCCATGAGATTGGTGCGGTGCTTGGCAACGGTTTTGGGGCTTACAGACAGCATCATTGCAATGTCATTGGTTGTGTAGCCTTCGGCCAGAAAGCGCAGAATCATGTGTTCGCGTTTTGTGAGAAGATCATATCTGCTCGCAAAGGGTTCAGTGGTTTCCCTTTTCAGATAATTGTCAATGATGTCTGCATTGATTTCCGTGCTCAGATAATATTTTTTCTCTGCGGCCGCGCGGATGGCCCCAAGCACTTCCTCATATGGACTGGTTTTCAGTAAATATCCCATAACCCCTGCATGGAGTGCTTCCCGCACATAGGAACGCTTCTGAAACATGGTCAGGATGACAATGCCGGTTTTTTCAGATATTTTTTTGAGTTCCCGGATACTGTTCATGCCGTCAATCCCCGGCATGGAAATATCCATGAGCAGCACGTCGGGTTTGGTCTCCCTGAGACGTTTGAAACAAAGGGTTCCCTCGCCGGCCTCGGCCGAGACCTTGATGTCGGATTCCTTTTCAAGCAGCACTTTTATGCCTTCCCGGACAATCTGCTGATGATCTGCAAGCATGAGTTTGATTTTGGCCATGTTTTCTCTCTTTCTGCTGTTTCCAACCCCCGGGCCGGTATTGCCGGGGGAAACGATGATTTGGTGTTTTTGACGGATCAAATGTCGAGAATACCGATTCGGGCCGCATACCGAACCAGTGTGGCCGTGTTTTTGAGCTGGAGTTTTTCCATGATGTTCATCCGGTGCTTGGCCACGGTCTTGGGGCTTATGGTGAGCATGTCTGCGATTTCATCTGTGGTTTTGCCCTCGGCAATGAGCTTGAATACCTGGCGTTCCCGCTTGGAAAGCTGGTCATATGGCTCTGCCTGCATATTTTTCTGCTTTTTTTTAACAAAAGTATGGATGATTTCAGCGCTGATTTCAGGGCTCAGGTAGTAGGACTGCTGCTGTACGGACCGGATGGCGGTCAGAACTTCCGAATAAGAAGCTGTTTTCAGGACATAGCCACGGGCGCCTGCCTGAAGCGCTTCACGTACAAGGCTCTTGCTGCTTTGGCCTGTCAGGATCAGGATCTGGCAGTCCACCCCGGCTGTCTGAATCATGCGCACGGTATCCGTGCCACCGGAGCGGGCGGTGGCGGTTTCAGCAACAACCACGTCGGGCCGGTGCTTTTTGATCAAATCCAGGCTTTCTGCGGTGTCTGCGGCTTCGGCCACTACTTCCATGTCCGGCTCTTTTGCCAGTAGCGCCTTGAGACCCTGGCGTACCACCAACTGATTGTCAATAAGCATCAGTTTCATTTTCATGGCATTTTCCCTCGTGGTTGATATTTCCAGGTGTTTGCCTGCGGGTTTTTCCGCAGCGGCTTCCAAACCTTTTTCCAATAGTTTGGTTTAAAACGGCAGCGGTTTGTAGTTTGGTTTAAAACGGCAGCGGTTTGCCGGTGCAATAGGCCAGGGCCTGGCAGGTGGCAATCAGCTGCTGGTTTTCATCGGTCACCCGGATATCGTAACCGGCGGTTTTCCGGGTCCGGCTGGTTTCACTGGCCCGGGCAAAAAGACGAATGGGTTCGGCCGGGCTCTGTACGTAGGTAACATTGACATTTAAGGCAACGGCAATTGTGCCTCCTGTCTGGCTGGCGGTTTCAAAGGCTTCGTCAATCAGGGAAAAAATAGCGCCCCCGTGTGCGCGGTTGTAAATATTGGCCATGGTTTCCGGTTCATAGCGCATTTCCACGCATGAACAACCCCTTTCCAGTTCCAGAAGCTTCATGTTCAGCACACGGACCAGCGGCTCACTGGCCACGGCCCTGTAAATGGCATCCCGGATTTCGGAATCAAGGGGGGGTGGGTCAGAATCTGTCTGGTTGTTTTTCAATGCATTGCTCATCCACTTAAACGGTCCCAGGATTGTTTTGCCCGAGCCTCGGCGTCTGTCGTCCGGGGCTGGGAATGGTTTGCTGGCGCCGGGTTTTGGCCCCGTAGCCGGGCAATGCGTTGTTCAATGGGGGGATGCGTGGAAAACAAATGCGTCAGCCCCTGTCGTCCGCCAAGCGGATTGGCGATAAACATGTGCGCTGTGGCGGGTTCTGCCTGCATGGGGATTTTTTTGCTGTATGCACCGAGTTTTTCCAGAGCCGAGGCAAGCCCGTCCGGGTCCCGGGTGATATCTGCGGACGTGGCGTCAGCCATATATTCCCGGGAACGGGATATGGCCATCTGCACCAGCATGGCGGCGACCGGAGCGATAATCGACATTGCAATCAGGCCGAAAAAGCCGCCGCCTTCCCCCTCGTCTCTGGAAAGTCCTCCGAAGATGGCGGCAAATCTTGCGAAATTGGCGATCATCATGATGGCTCCGGCCATGGTGGCGGCAATGGATCCGATGAGGATGTCGCGGTTTTTCACGTGCCCCAGCTCATGGGCAATCACGCCCGCGATTTCCCGGTTGTTCATGTAGCGCAGAAGTCCCTCGGTGACAGCGACCACGGCATGATCCGGATTTCTGCCAGTAGCAAAGGCGTTTGGCGACTGCTGAGGGATAATGTAGACCCGTGGCATGGGTAGCCCGGCCTTTTGGGCCAGCTGTTTGACAATGCCGTAAAGTTCGGGCGCGCTTTGGGAATCGGCTTCACTGGCCTTGTACATTTTTAATACGATTTTATCGGAATGCCAGTAGGAAAAAAAATTCATACCACCGGCAAATATCAGTGCGATGAACATGCCGCCGGTGCCCCCGAGCATTTGCCCGATGAGCATGATAATCACCGTTAAAACCGTCAGCAGCAATACGGTGCGGAAATGATTGCCGATCATGGGGTTGTTCTCCTTTTCATATATGAATTCTCCGGATTAACCAGAGATCTCTTAGTCTACTGTTTGTTGCGGATTTGTCCATTTTCAGTAGCTGATTACCACAAATATAAAACCGGTTTTGCGCAAATCAAGGATAAAATCAGGAAGGATTTAAATTTTCGGATAGCGGTCTTTTTTGTAAAACCGGTATCTGGCCACCAGGTCAAGCCATCGGGCCATGCGGCCGGCGAGTTCAGAGATAGTGGTTTCATTGGCCGCAGGGCTTCCGCAATCCGCTATTTTGTCTGCCATTCGGAATTGCCCGGTTTTTGCGGTTTCCCGGAGGCGGGCGCAGATGATTTCAGCCTGCCGGGTATGGCCCTGTGCCGCGTATAAACGGGCCAGGGTCTGGCTTGCGTATAAGGGGTGATTTTTCATTGATTCTGTTTTTGTTGGTTTTTACCGCCAGCGTCGTCAAAGCGGAACACGATTTCATCCGGCCGGACCATGTTGAGTTCCTCCCGCGCCACCTGCTCGATATATGCCGGGTCGTTTTTCAGCCTGTTGATGCTGCGGTACAGGTCCATGTTTTCTTTTTCAAGCCGGGCGTTTTCCTGCCGGATTTGCTTCAGTTCCTCGCGCATGGCTTTCATGCCCGTCAGGCCGTGATCGCCAAAGATAATGGCCAGCAGGTAAATGCCGAGCAAAAGGGCGGCAGCCCAAAGCCCCCAACGCACAAGACCGGAGTTCTCGGATACGGATTTCAACTGCGTTTCACCATGGAAATCAAACTATATAGGGCGCTGCGATGCAGCAGCCATGCGCAGGCCACGTAGACCAGTATACCGGCAAAAATTGCCGCTGCAAGCTCCACAATCAGCACCCGCGCGGGACCTGCGGCATCAAGGGGCAGAAAAGCCATCCACCCCAGCAGGACAACACCCATTGCACTGGCAATTATCACAGTTTTACCTGTGGAAACAATGATCTTTTTCCAGTGCAGCCCTCCCAGGCGGTAATGGAGCACGCCGGTGAGCAGGATAAAATTGATCATGGAGGCAAGGGATGTGGCCAGCGCCAGCCCGCCGTGGGACAGGGGGCCCATGAGGATCACGCCCAGGCCGATATTGGCGATGATGGAATATGTGGCCATCTTAACCGGCGTCTTGGTGTCCTGGAGGGCGTAAAAGGTGGATACAACGATGCGCACTGCGGAAAAAGCCCATAGTCCGACGCTGTAATGAAACAGGGCAAACCCCGTGGCCTGCAGACTTTCAATCTCAAATGCCCCCCTGTGAAAAAGCAGCCCGACAATGGGTTCGCGCAGAACAATCAGGCCCACCATGGCCGGGATGGTAATAAAAAAAACCATGTTCATGGCATAGGCAAAGGTGTCGGCCAGGGCTGTGAAGTCTTCTGCTGCCGCCTGGCGCGAAAGACTCGGCAGCAGGGCCACGGACATGGAAATGGCGAATATGCCCAGGGGAAACTGCACCACGCGGTCGGCATAGTACAGGTAAGAAACACTGCCCTCGGCCAGCAGGGAGGCCAGAAGGGTGCCGATGAGAATGTTGACCTGGTAAACCGCTGCGCCGAAAACAGCAGGTCCCATGAGCCTGGCGACCCGGGCCAGACCCGGATGGAGAAGCGGGGCTTTTTCCCAGACACGGATGCCTTTTTGCAGCAGAAACGGGAGCTGGAGTGCCAGCTGGAGGCCTCCGCCGATTAACACGCCGATGGCCAGCCCCATAACAGGTTCCTGCATGAGAGGGGCGATAAACAGCACTGCGCCGATCATGGCAAGGTTTAAAAAAACCGGTGCCAGGGCCGGGGCCGCAAAATGGCCAAGCGCATTTAAAATTCCCATGCACAGGGCCACAAGGCAGATACAGACAATGTAGGGAAACATGATCCGGGTGAGGGTGACTGTCAGTTCGAACTTATCGCCGGAAAAACCCGGAGCCACGCCCTTGACGATCCAGGGGGCTGTGAGAATGCCAGCAATGGTTACCATCACAAGAATGGCCGCCAGCAGGCGCATGGCCGATCTGGCCAGCGCAAATGCTTCAGCCCGGCCGGAGTCGGTCAGGTATCGGGTAAAGACCGGCACAAATGCCATGCTCAGGGTGCCTTCGGCAAACAGGCGCCGCAGCAGGTTGGGAATCCGGAAGGCCACGAAAAAAGCGTCTGAAAGTCTGCCTGCCCCGAAAAACCATGCAATGATCATATCCCGGATAAAGCCCAGAATCCGGCTCAGCAGGGTAGCCAGACCGATTACGCCGGCAGCCCGGGTTACTTTTTGTTTTTCATCCATAATGCAGGACTTTTACAATACCCGTACGGCAAGATCAAATGATAAAAGCCAATGCTTTGATTGCGCGTGCTTTCCGAGTTGCCTGAAAAGCAGGCTTTTTTATCGGTTTCAGTGTTCACTGCGGCAAAATATAGCATTTTTAAGTGACGTTAACGAATTCAGACAATTAATAAACACTGTTTATTAACATAAAAAAAGATAAGATTAATGATGATTGTATGTATATTTGAGATTTGGTTTTATTTTCTTGACATGTTTTTTACATTCATATAAATAGCAAGATTATTGAAAATAATTCAAAGAGTTAACCTTACTGAGCCGAATTATTGGCATCCTAACATTTAGTTCTTTTCTTCTAACTGAAGCCTGGACCTGGCATACGATATCTGTAAAAAGTTGCAATAATTGTATAATTTTCACCATGAATTGGGATGGAATATATTGGCCTTCTTTGGAAAAAGTTCTTGGTGTTTTGAACAATCTCCCGGGCTGTCTGAATTTTTCTTTTTTCGCTTGTTGTCATCGAAAAGGCGTTTTTTTGACAGTGATCAATGTTGCCCGCATGCATTTCCCGGATTTCGATTCCATGCGTCATGACAGTGTTGGTTTTTGGGAAACCTCAGAAATATCAACGCATTTTTTTATATTTTCACCTTTACGCTTTTCCAAAAGGTGAACCTTGCGAAGTTTTAAACAGCTGCCAAGCGGGAATAAATGCATTTCAGGAAGAAAATCCCGGATCAGTCAGCGGTGAGAATTTTATTCATGGCCGGCAAGGGTATGGGTTTGTGCAGCGTGTCATTGGCGGGTGGTAACTGCTGTAAACAGCCATGTGGAAAATAATTTTTTCCACCATCAGAAGGGGGAGGCAATGGCCAATTTGCTTGATTTTCATTTTAAAAGAACCAGAGCGGATACAAGCAATGAGATCACTCTTGACAGAGACATGCTCAGGCTTCTTGCGGCATTGGATGAGCGAAAAACATTACGGCAGGTGATGACTGACGCGGATATGACCCCTGCGGCTTTCAAGCAGACGTTTTCAAAACTTTATAACCTCCGTCTGGTTGAAAAAGTGGAGCCGAATATATCTTATTTGAATCCGGCTTTTATTAACGATGTCAAATCAGATTTGGTTGATTTGCTGGGGCCTCTCGGAGAGACCCTGATCGAAGATGCAGCAAGTGACATGGGTTTTTCCTTAAATGGAATTCCAACAACAGGTGCGTGGGATTTTATTGAGCGCGTGGCTGAAATGATTCCGGGCAATAAGGAAAAAACAACCTTCAAAAATAAGATGCATAATAAAATGAAGGGGCTGTAACTGTCTGGAATCCTTGTTCACCAAGCAAGGCGCAATTCATCTTCATTGTCTTTAAAAAAATTGTCAATCAACGCGCCACAGCGTTACATAAGGAGAAGAACATTGCGGAAAAACATTATTTTGTTTTCAGGCATTGCGATTTTCATATTCTTTTCAGGCTTCATCCCGGCCATGGCCGAGGACGATAACCTGACAGGAAGAGACCTTATCGCTAAACAAGCCGCCCTGAGCTGTCGGGATGAGGTCATCCAGGAGATGGAAAAACTCGTGGATTCAAATGTGGTATCATTTGCTGATTTGTTTGATACCTTTTATATACCTATTCCGGACACGGATCCGCCAAAATACCATACTCAATACGATCGCCATACGGACAAGGTCCTGCGTATCATTCTTGATAAGTATCTTGGACAGCAGTCCTGGTTTTTGTATGTTGTGGCTGTGGATAGAAATGGCTATGTGCCTACCCATAACTCGAAATATTCCAAGGCGCTGACAGATGATCCGGATTACAACCTGAAACATAATCGGACAAAGCGTATTGCCAACGACCGCACGGGCCTGGCTGCAGCACGCAATACCGATCCGTATTTGCTTCAGCAATACGAACGGGATACGGGAAACACGATTGCAGATTTGTCTGTCCCGATTTATATCCGGGGCAAACACTGGGGTGCGATTCGTGTGGGCTATGAGAAATAGCGGCACTTTCCGGTAATATCCATGGGTCGTGGATTTATCTTAAGAAAACAAACAGGTTGTCCTTTTGTGACGTTTTTTCCATATGGATGGAGCCAAATATTGTAACCAAAAACAGGGGATCAGATCATGCTTTCATTTATTACCGGAAAAATGAGTGTAAAAATTTCTTTGGTCATCAGTGCGATTATTATCATTGTGTTTTCCGCGGGCACCTATTTTTTGGTAAGCCAGCAAACCAGCAGGCTTGAGGATGAGCTTTTATACCGTGCCAAAATTCAGTCTGTTCTTGGGGCTGAAACAGTGGCCACTATTATAGAGGAAGCAATCGATAATGGCGTTTTTTCCGTTAACGAAGCATTTGACACGGATTACCAAATATTGGGCAATTTTGATCCGCCCAAATACCATACTTCCTATGATTCATACCTGGACCGGGCCATTCTTTCCATACAGGACAAGTTCCTTAAGGATGACAATCTGATTTACGCGGTGGCAGCGGATCAAAATGGATATGTTCCAACCCACAATACCCGCTATCAGCAGCCCATCACCGGTGATCCGGAAAAGGATCGGGTCGGGAACCGAACCAAGAGGATCTTCAACGACCCGGTTGGAATCAAGGCAGCTGAAAACAAAGAAGAGGGATTTCAGCAGATATATCATCGGGACACCGGGGAAGTCGCATGGGATGTTTCGTCGCCCATCACTGTCAAGGGAAAGCATTGGGGCGGGTTTCGTGTCGGGGTTGAACTCAGTTCGATCAGTGCAGCGCAAAAACAGCTGGTGAAAACAATGGGGTTGATCATGATCCTTATTCTTGTTCTATCCTTATTGTTTACATTTCTTTATGTTTCCAAAGCCATGGCACCATTGCGGAAAATGACGGTTGTGGCCGGAAACATTGCCAAAGGAAAGGAATTGGAGAGTGAAATCCCGGTCACGCGAAAAGATGAAATCGGGGACCTCCAGGATGCCCTGAATCGCCTGAGGCTGAGTATTTTAATAGCGCTGAAACGGAAAAAGGGAAAATAAGGCCAGAGCAGAGCCGGTTTTTTGCCGGGAGTTGGTGTTGCCATCCTGTTTTGGCTTGACACAACTTTTTTGAGGGGGTATAGAGACAAATTACGCTATTTTATTTTCAAACAAATCGCAACCAAAGAACAAAAGCCAACGTATAAAAAAGATACAAGGAGATTGGAGCATTGGCAAATCACAAATCCGCGCTGAAGCGAATCAAGCAGAACACCATGCGCCGCATGCGCAATCGAATGGTCAAAACCCAGGTCAAGACCTCGGTTAAAAACGTGCTCACAGCGGCAAAGGGTCAGGGAGATGTCAGCTCAGAGCTTCAAAAAGCCCAGTCTGTCATTGACAAGGCGGCCCGCAAAGGCGTAATTCACAAAAAAACCGCCGCCCGCAGAATTTCAAGGTTAAACCGGCGGGCAAACCGCTCTGTATAAGGGTTTTAACGCTCTTTTTTAAAAATCGTCGGTCATCCGATAATAAATCCGCTGTGCCAGCCGGCCCGAGAGCTTGGCCACAGCGGATTTTTTGTTCTGTTCAGTGCCCATGTTGTCGCCGGCCACCGCGTATTCCTCCGAGGCTGAGATGCCGCTTGCAGACCACAGGGTCTCGCCGCTTGTGCTGACAAGTCTGACATCCACCACTACGGTCACCCGCTCTTCTGAAGTTTCATGAGCTGCGCTGTGGGAGATGCTGCTGCTGCGCGCAGAGCGGATCACCCCGGTAAGAACCGCGTCGGCCCGGTTTTTGTCGCTTATTGTGGCCTTGTCCGTGCGCGTGATCTCGTAGAGGATGTCATTGGTGAACACGGCTTCGATGCCGATCTCACCGGTGCGGTTGGTAAATGTTTCCACTGCGATCCGCCGGACATCCCCGGGGAGGCTGCCGCCGCCGGCCAGTCGGTACCCGCAGCCCGCGGCAAGCATCGCCATGGCGGCGAGAGCCGCCAATACAGAAAACAGCCGCCTTTTGCGTCTGCAGGTGTTCTTTTGGGTATTATACAACGATATTCACCAGCTTGTGTTTGACTGTGATCACCTTTTTTACCGGCTTGTCGGCGATAAAGCGCGCCACGTTTTCATCCTCCAGAGCCCGAACCTTTAATGCCTCGTCATCTGCCTCTGCATCGATTTCAAATTTGGCCCGCAGCTTGCCGTTTACCTGCACAACGATCAGACGGGTGTCTGCGGATAGCGCATCTGTTCGCCAGGCGGGCCAGGATTGATTGGCCAGGCTGCCGGGTTCATATCCAATGGCGGCCCAGAGTTCTTCCGTAAAATGGGGAACCACCGGTGCAAGCAGCAGCAGGGTGGTTTCCATGGCTCCGCGCATTACGGCCGCAGCTGTATCATCTGGGGTTTCCGGGGAGATGCCCCGGGTTTCGGCCTGATACATGGCATTGACCAGTTCCATGACCGCACTGATGGCCGTGTTAAAATGAAACCGGGCTTCGATGTCGTCTGTGACCTTTTTGATGGTCTGATGGGTCTTGATGTAAAGGGGCCGGATGTTTTCATCCAGGTCATCGGGTGCATCGGTGAAAGCCCGGGTTTGTCTGAATCGGACAATCCATGCCGAGGCCAGCCGCCAGATGCGGTTTAAAAAACGGAAACCGCCTTCAACCCCCTGTTCACTCCATTCCAGGTCCCGCTCGGGCGGGGCGGCAAACAGGCAGAACAGCCGGACCGTGTCCGCACCGTAGCGGGCCACCAGTTCATTGGGATCAATGATATTTTTCTTGGATTTTGACATTTTTTCCACCCGTCCCACTTCCACGGGTTGGCCGCATTTTTTGCAGAAAACCGATTCACCGCGCGCCCCGGCTTCCTCGGGATACAAAAAACCGTGTTCCGGGCAGTGCTGGGTTTCCTTGCACACCATTCCCTGGGTGAGCAGGCGGGTGAAAGGTTCCTTGAAATCCACCAGGCCCATGTCCTTTAATACCCGGGTAAAATACCGGGAGTAAAGCAGGTGCATGACCGCATGCTCAACGCCGCCGATGTACTGGTCCACGGGCATCCAGTACGCGACTTCCTTTTTGTCAAACATGGCCGTATCACAGTGCGGGCTGCAGTAGCGTTCAAAATACCACGATGATTCCACAAATGTATCCATGGTGTCGGTTTCGCGTCTGGCTGCGGCCCCGCATTTCGGACAGGTGACGTTGACAAAGGCCTCATGGGAGGCAAGCGGTGAGCCCCCGCCGTCGAGCAGATCAATGTTTTCCGGCAGCACTACCGGAAGATCCGCGTCTTTTACCGGCACGATGCCGCATGTGTCACAATGGATCATGGGCACCGGCGCCCCCCAGTACCGCTGACGGGAAATACCCCAGTCCCGGATGCGGTAAGTGATGCTGCGCTTGCCCAGGCCGTGTTTTTCAAAATAGGCAATCAGGTCTTCATAGGCTTTACGGTTGTGCATGCCGTCAAACGGGCCGGAATTGACCATGGTCCCGTCGCCGGTATAGGCCTGCGTTGCTGCGGTTTCTTCAACGGAGAGGTCCTCCGGTTTGATCACAACGATAATGTCAATGCCGTATTTTTTGGCAAATTCGTAATCCCGCTGGTCATGGGCGGGCACGGACATGACTGCGCCGGTGCCGTATTTCATAAGGGCGAAATTGGCAGTATAAACAGGGATTTGCGTGCCGGTGACCGGGTTGGTGCACCAGGTGCCCAGAAACACGCCTTCTTTTTCCTTTGTTTCCAGCATCCGGTCGGTGCGGCTTTCCGCCGCCATACGGTCGACAAACGCATCCACTGCCTCCTGCTGCCCGGTGCCGCGGGAAAGGGTTCGGACCAGCGGGTGTTCCGGGGCCAGCACCATGTAGGTGGCCCCGTAGATGGTATCGGGCCGGGTGGTAAAAACGTCTATGACCTCATCTGTGCCGCTGACAGGAAAGCGGATTTCCGCGCCGGTGCTTTTGCCGATCCAGTTTTTCTGCATGGTCAGCACTTTTTCCGGCCATCCGGGCAGTTTTTCGCAGTACTCCAGCAGATCATCGGCATAGTCGGTGATCTTGAAAAACCATCCCCAGAGTTTCTTCTGTTTGACGGGCCGTCCGCATCGCCAGCACTCGCCGTTTTCCACCTGTTCATTGGCCAGCACGGTGCTGCAGGTCCCGCACCAGTTGACAAGCGATTCCTTGCGGTACACCATGCCCTTTTCATACATACGGATAAACAGCCACTGCTCCCATTTGTAATATTTCGGATCGCAGGTGGCCAGTTCCCTTTCCCAGTCGTAGCTTAAGCCCAGGCGTTTTAATTGTTTTCGCATGGCTGCGATATTGTCCCAGGTCCACTGGGCCGGGTGGGTTTTATTGGCAATGGCCGCGTTTTCCGCGGGCATTCCGAATGCGTCCCATCCCATGGGATGCAGTACATTATAGCCGCACATCCGCTTGTATCGCGCCACCACGTCGCCGATGGTATAGTTGCGGACATGCCCGATATGAATGCGCCCGGAGGGATAGGGAAACATTTCCAGCAGATAATATTTTTCCCGGGAGGCGTCGGCATCCGCGCAAAAGGCCCGGGTCTTTTCCCAGACCTGCTGCCATTTGGGTTCAATGGTTTGCGGGTCGTATCGTTGATCCATTTTCGGTTGCTGCCCCTTTTTTTGTGATTGTTGATAATTCCCACTTTCATGCCACAGGATAAATGAAATATCAAGCCTGAGGCATCAAAATGCCAGAAATCGTTTGACTTGTCTGCGCCAATTTCCTATTTATCTCCTGAATCGGCCATTATGGACAAGTTGCCGACGAAAAACCGGAAATCTGGAACAATTTAAAAACATTCACATGCACCTCACATCACCATCGGCCTGATGCAGACGCATTGGATGCAAAAAATCAAAGAAGTATTCTGGAAAAAGCCGCATATGACAAGCAAGATTCTCATCAACGCCGTGGACCCGGAGGAATGCCGCATCGCCACGGTTACGGACAACCGGCTGGAAGAGTTTCACATTGAAACCAGCGCCCGGGAAATTACCCAGGGAAACATTTACAAAGCGGTGGTCTCCAGGGTGGAGCCGAGCCTGCAGGCGGTCTTTGTGGACTACGGGGCGGAAAAAAACGGTTTTTTGCAAAAGCAGGAAATTCATCCGGATTATTTCCACGACGACCCGTCGGGCAATCAGTCCCTGAAAAACGTTGTCAAGCGTGGCCAGGAGCTCATCGTTCAGGTGACCAATGATCCCATCATGGAAAAAGGGGCCATGCTCACCACCTATATCTCCCTTCCGGGCCGAAACACCGTGCTGATGCCCGGCACGAAAAACCGCGGGGTTTCGCGCAAGATTACCGATGAGAAGGAGCGCAAGCGGTTAAAGGAGATCACCCAGAACCTGGATTTGCCGGAAGATTACGGGCTTATCGTGCGCACAGCCGGCCAGGGCAGCAACAAGACCATTATTTCCAAGGATGTGCGCTATCTCATGCGGCTGTGGAAAAACATTCAGCAAAAGGCCGTGGAGGAAAAGGCCCCGATGCTTCTCTACAAGGAGCAGACCGTTGCCGTCCGGGCCATCCGGGATTCGTTTACAACCGATGTCAAGGAAATCCTCATCGATGATGACACGGTTTATCAGCAGGTCAGAGAGTTTATCCAGATTGTCTCGCCCCAGCACAAAAAAGTTGTCAAGCGCTATTCCGCTGACAAGCCGATCTTTACCAAGCACCAGCTCGAAGAGCAGATCGCCTCGATTTTTGACAACCGGGTCAAGCTCAAATCCGGCGGTTCCATTGTGATTGAACAAACCGAAGCCCTGGTTTCCATTGATGTCAACTCCGGCAAGGCCACCCAGAAGGCCTCAATCGAGGCCACAGCCCTGCAGACCAACCTTGAGGCCGGCGAAGAGGTGGCCCGTCAATTGCGCCTGCGGGATTTCGGGGGGTTGATTGTCATCGATTTTATTGATATGCGGGACCGCAAGCACAAAGCCCGGGTGGAGCAGACCCTGAAAAACGAACTTAAGCCGGACAAGGCGCGCACCAAGGTGGGCCGGATATCGGCATTCGGCCTTCTGGAAATGTCCCGCCAGCGTATCCGACCGTCGATCCGGTCGCTGAATTTTGAAATCTGCCGGTATTGCCAGGGAAAGGGCGTGATACAGTCGGTGGAATCCCTGGCACTGGGATTTTTACGGCGCCTGCGCCTGGAGACGATTAAAAGCGGGGTTACCACGGTCAAGGGATATCTGCCTTCAGAGGTGGCCACTTATCTGCTCAACCGCAAAAAGCGGGAAATCCTGGATCTGGAGATGCGCCGGAAAATCACCGTCTCCATTGAGACCGACAACAACATGCTGCCCGGCGACAGCAGGATTGAGTGCGAATAGCCGAAAAAAAAATCGTTAAAAACAAGTTGATTTTACTTAACACTTAATCACTTAAAACTTAACACTGCCTGTAAAAAAGACTTTTTACAGGCCCACCAGACATAGAAAACAGTTTAAAAAGGAGGTTGGATTTTGATTGAATTAGCTTACGCCATGGGCCAGACAGGTGAGGGCGCTGCCCAGGGAGGCGGGTTGGCCGCATTTCTGCCCATCATTTTGATGTTTGTGATTTTTTATTTCCTGCTCATCCGGCCCCAGCAGAAAAAGGCAAAGGCCCACCAGGAAATGATCAACAACCTGAAAAAAGGCGACCGTGTGATTACCAGCGGGGGCATTCACGGCTCCATCACTTCCCTGGACGAATCAACGGCAACTGTTGAGATCGCCGACAAGGTCCGCGTCAAGGTAACCCGGGGCAGCATTGCCGCCCTGAGCCAGTCCGCCCAGTCTGAATAATTTTCCGGATATCAATGCCAAAGATCGGATAAAAAGCAACAGGGATGGACACAGAAACGAAAGGGTATTTGTGTTGAAAGGCTATACGTGGCGCGTATTGGTGGTCCTGGGTATCATTCTGGCGGCAGTGGTGTATGTGGTGCCCACATTTAAGCCCGGCATCTGGCCCAACAAGCAGATCAACCTGGGACTGGACCTGCAGGGCGGCATGCACCTGGCCCTGGAGGTGGAAACCCAGAAGGCTGTGGACGGCACCCTGGACCGGATTCAGGGAGAGATGCGCACCCTGCTGCGCAAAGAGCGCATCCGGCACAGCCGTATGGCGGCTTCCGGGGACAACGGGCTTGTCATCGGGCTCATGGACGCCGATGATGTTGAAAAAGTCGAGGATCTCATTGAAAGTGAATTCGAAGAGGTCACGGTCCGTTCCAGCTCCAGTACCCAGGGCGATGTGAATGTGGAAATTGCCATCATGGCCGAGCGGGCCGGGCAGATCCGGGAGCAGGCAGTAGAGCAGGCCCTTGAGACCATACGCAACCGCATCGACCAGTTTGGCGTAAGCGAACCCGATATTCGGGTCCAGGGCGAACGCCGGATTTTAATCCAGCTTCCCGGGGTCAAGGACACGGATCGGGCAAAGGAACTGATCGGCAGAACCGCCCAGCTGGAATTCAAGCTGCTCGATGAGGACAACTCGGTTCAGCGGGCCCTGGAAGGGCAGGTGCCGCCGGGCAGTGAAATTCTTTACCAGAGCGGCGATACGGCCCAGGAGAGCCGCCGGCCCTACCTGGTGAAAAAAGACACGCTGCTGACCGGCGCATACCTGGAGGATGCACGGGTAAAGATCGACCCACAGTATAACGAGCCTTACGTGACCATTGACTTTGACCGCAGGGGGGCGCGGATTTTTGAGCGGATCACGGCGGAAAATGTCAAAAAGCAGCTGGCCATTGTGCTGGATAACAATGTTTATTCAGCCCCGGTGATCCAGGAGAAAATCGGCGGCGGAACCGCCCGCATAACCGGCAATTTCTCCATGCAGGAAGCCCATGACCTGGCCATTGTCCTGCGCGCCGGCGCCCTTCCCGCACCCGTGGAAATTATCGAGGAGCGCACCGTGGGCCCGTCTCTGGGCCATGATTCCATCCGCATGGGCCTGATTTCAATGGCTGTTGGCAGTGTTCTGGTGCTGCTTTTCATGGCGGTTTACTACCAATTGGCCGGAATGATTGCCAACACGGCCCTGGTGGTCAATATACTGCTGATTGCAGCCGGGCTTGCGGCTTTTGGCGCCACATTGACCCTGCCGGGAATTGCCGGTATTATCCTGACCATCGGCATGGCCGTGGATGCAAACGTGATTATTTTCGAGCGCATCCGGGAGGAACAGCGTCTGGGCAAGACGCCGGCTGCTGCAATTGCGGCCGGATTTGACAGGGCCGCTGTGGCTGTGCTTGACGCAAATGTCACAACGCTGATTGCGGCTTTGGTACTTTATCAGTTCGGCACCGGACCCGTGCGGGGCTTTGCTGTGACCCTGAGCCTGGGTGTGCTGGCCAGCCTGTTTACGGCCCTGTTTGCCTGCCGGCTGATATTTGACTATTTCTACAGCGTTCGGCGCATGAAAACTCTCAGCATATAAGGATCTTTGTATGGAAATCATCAAACCCGGGATCAATATTGATTTTATCGGCCGGCGATACCTGGGATACGGCATATCGGCGCTGCTGTTGATCGCAAGCCTGCTCACCCTGGTGATCAATGCCGGGCCCAATTTCGGCATTGATTTTGTGGGCGGCACCATTGTTCAGGTGCAGTTTGACCAGAAAGTGGAGATCGCCGATGTCAAAACCGGGCTGGATCAAATCGGTCTGGGCGGCTCTGCGGTGCAGCGGTTTGGCGCGGCTGAGCATAATGAATTTTTGATCCGGACCAATGATCCTTTGTCCACTGGAGACGATTTTTCGGGAGATATAAGCAAAGCCCTTTCCGCATCCACCAATGCAGATCCTGAAATCCGGCGGGTGGAAATGGTGGGCCCCCAGGTGGGTGAAACCCTGCGGGAAAAGGCCCTGTTTGCCCTTTTTTATGCGCTGCTGTTTATTACCATTTACATTTCCGGCCGCTTTGAAATGAAATGGATGCTCAGCGCAGCCACGGCCGGGGCCCTTATCGGGGCGGTGTATGTGTTTTCCCTTTTTAACGTCAGCATTCCGTTTCTGATCCTTGTGGCCCTGATTGTCAGCCTGGTTTTGTTTTACCAGCTTCACCTGCGCTTTGCCATGGGTGCCACAGTGGCCCTGATTCACGACGTGACCATCACTGTGGGGGTTTTTACCCTGCTGGGCAAGGAGTTTTCCCTGCCCATCGTGGCAGCCCTTTTGACCATCATCGGCTATTCGCTCAATGACACCATTATCGTGTTTGACCGGATCCGTGAAAATTTCCGGCGCTACAACCGCAGCAGCCTGGAGGGCAACATCAACCGCAGCATCAATGAGACCCTGAGCCGGACCATCCTGACTTCCTCCACCACCCTGATGGTTTTGCTTTGCCTGTTTTTTCTGGGCGGAGACATTATCCATGATTTTGCCCTGGCCATGATCATCGGGGTGGTGATCGGCACGTATTCTTCTGTTTTTGTGGCCAGCCCGATGCTGCTGTTTATGCAGGGCGGGGCTTCACCGGTTCAGGGGACGGCGGCACCGGATGCGGCTTAGTCGCCCGGGCAGCGTCGGAATAAGATGTCTGGATACGTATGGAAGGGGGGCAATCAGGATCGTGTTTGTGCATGGATCGCGCTGCGGCAGGCACCGGGCGTCGGGCCGCTGACCTGTAAGCGTCTGGTTGAACGCTTTGGATCCCCGGAAAATGTTTTTTGCGCAGATGAATCCAAGTTGCTGTCGGTAGAGGGAATGAGCGCAAAAATTGCCCGGGCGGTGCTGCAGGGCGGCAACTGGCAGCAGGCGCAGCAGGAGATTGTCCGCTGTCAAAAGCGGGGATACGAAATCATTGCGGTTGATCATCCCCGGTACCCCTGGCGTCTTTCCCGGATCAGTGATCCGCCGCCCTATTTATACGCATTCGGCCGCCCCCTGGATCCGGAACCCGCCATTGCCGTTGTGGGCACGCGCAATCCAACCCGCTACGGCTTTTCTATGGCCCGCCGGCTGAGCGCGGATCTGGCGGACATGGGACTGACCATTGTCAGCGGGATGGCCCGGGGCATTGATACGGCCGCCCATCAGGGCGCCCTGGGTGCCGGGGGAAGCACCGTTGCAGTGCTCGGAAGCGGCCTTTCTGTCATTTACCCGCCCGAAAACCGGAAACTCTATTTTGACATTTCCAAACAAGGCACTATTGTATCCGAACGGCCTGTGGATGATCCGCCAAACAGCTACAATTTCCCGGCCCGCAACCGGATTATTTCCGGGATGTGTCTGGGCACGGTGGTGGTGGAGGCGGCCAAAAAAAGCGGATCGCTGATCACCGCGCGACTGGCTGCAGAGCAGAACAGGGAAGTATTTGCTGTACCCGGAAATATCAATTCCTATAAGAGTTCCGGGGCCCATAACCTGCTCAAACAGGGAGCCAAACTCGTGGAACGGGCCCAGGACGTGATCGAAGAAATCGCACCGCTGCTGCTGTCGGCCAAAAGCAGTGAGAGTGCGGAACAATGCCATCCGGAGAACCAAAGCCAGGTCCCGGACTTGACAGCCGAGCAAGCCCGGGTATACCATGCGCTCGATCCGTATCCGGCCCATATAGATGAACTGGCCAGGGAGCTGTCCATGGATGCCGGCGCATTGCTCTCTGTTTTGTTAAACCTTGAATTAAAGGGCATGGTAACACAGATGCCCGGAAAATATTATTGTATCCGTGGAGTTGAAACGTGAGCAAACCGCTGGTGATTGTTGAATCCCCGACCAAGGTCAAAACCATAAAGAAATATCTTGGTGATCAGTATAACGTGGCCTCCACTGTGGGCCATATCAAGGACCTGCCTGCCAAGGAACTGGGCATTGACGTGGAGCAGGGCTTTAACCCCAAATACGTGACCATACCCGGCAAACAGAAGGTGATCAAGGCCCTGAAAACCGCGGCCGGAGATGCCACCGACATCTACCTGGCCCCTGACCCGGACCGGGAGGGTGAGGCCATTGCCTGGCACGCAGCCGAAGTGCTCAAGAAAAAGGGCAGGCAGTTTCACCGGGTATTGTTCCACGAGCTGACCCAAAACGCGGTAAAACAGGCGCTTTCCAGGCCCGAGGCCTTAAATGAGAACCGCTATAAGGCTCAGCAGACCCGCCGGATTCTGGATCGGCTGGTGGGATATCAGATTTCGCCGATTTTGTGGAAAAAGGTCAAATACGGCTTAAGCGCAGGCCGGGTCCAGTCCGTGGCCGTTCGCATGATATGCGAGCGGGAGCGTGCCATCCAGGCCTTTGAGCCCGAGGAATACTGGTCGATCACCGCCCGCCTGAAAGCCGGCAGTCCTCCGGAGTTTGAAGCCAAACTGGCCAAACACAAGGGCAAAAAGATTTCCATCCCGGATGAAACCACTGCCATGCAGATCCGGGATGCACTGGCAGATGCAGATTTCGTGGTGGACAAGATCACCAAAAAGACAGTCCGCCGCCGGCCGTATCCGCCGTTTACCACCAGCAAGCTCCAGCAGGAGGCCATCCGAAAGCTGCGCTTCTCGGCCAAAAAAGCCATGACAGTGGCCCAGCAGCTCTATGAGGGCGTGGACCTGGGCGGCGAGACAGTCGGCCTGATCACTTATATGAGAACTGACTCCACCCGGATTTCTGCGGAAGCCGCAGGCGAGGCAAGGGATCTGATTTTACAGCGCCACGGAAAGGACTATGCCCTGTCCAAGCCGCGTTTTTTTGCCAACAAGAACCGCACTCAGGATGCCCATGAGGCCATCCGGCCGACATCCGTGTTCAATACCCCGGAAAAGATTTCAAAGTTTTTGTCCAAAGATCAGCTGGCCCTGTACCAGTTGATCTGGCAGCGGTTTGTGGCCTCCCAGATGGCTGAAGCCTTGATTGACCAGAAAAGCATTGCCATTGCCGCAGCCGGCTATCAGCTCACCGCATCGGGCTCCACTGTGAAGTTTCCGGGATTTCTGGCCCTTTACCAGTCCGCAGACGACACCCTGGCCGCTGAAAGCAACAAGGAAAAAGGCCAGCTGCCCGAGATGACGGAAAAAGAAAACCTGGACCTGCAGAAGCTTGAGCCCAAACAGCATTTTACCGCCCCGCCGCCGAGGTTTTCCGAGGCCACTCTGGTCAAGGAGCTTGAGGAAAACGGCATCGGCCGGCCCAGTACTTATGCCGCCATTTTAAGCACCATCCGGGAAAAGGGATACGTGGAGCTGCTAAAGGGCTATTTTCATCCCACCGAGCTGGGTTTTATCATCACGGACCTGCTGGTGGAAAACTTTCCGGATATCCTGAACGTGGACTTCACTGCCAAGCTGGAAAACGACCTGGACAAGGTGGAATCCGACGAGCAGGAAGCCCGGGAGCTTTTGCGGCAGTTCTACGAGCTGTTTGAGCAGCGGCTGCTTTCGGCTGCGGAAAACATGCTCAGTGTTAAGGGTCTGGGGTTGCCCACGGGATTCAAGTGCCCGGAATGCGGTAAGGAAGCGCGTATCAAGGTGGGCAAAAACGGACCCTTTCTGGCCTGCGAGGGATATCCGGACTGTACCTGGTCGCGCAATTACACGCGCACGGAAAAAGGTGCCATCGAGCCGGTGGAGCCTGCGGAGATCGAAAGCGACGGCGAGGTATGTGAAAAGTGCAGCCGGCCCATGGTGGTCAAGCAGGGCCGGTACGGGGAATTTCTTGCCTGCAGCGGCTATCCGGAATGCAAGCATACCCGCTCCCTTCATTCCGGCGGCCCGGCAACATCGACCGGTGTGGCATGCCCGGAGGAAGGCTGTACCGGCGAGATCATGGAGCGCAAATCCCGTCGGGGCAAGATTTTTTACGGATGCAGCCGGTATCCGGACTGCACCTTTGCCCTGTGGGACAAGCCGGTGGATCGCCAGTGTCCGGAATGTGGTGCGCCCTATCTTGTGGAAAAAGAGACCAAAAAAGAGGGCCTGGTCATCAAGTGCGCGCAAAAGGGCTGCGGTTACAAGGAACAGGGATAGGGGAGCGTCACGGCGGGAGGAAACTTCGTTCAAAGTTCAAAGTTCAAGGTTCAAAGTTCAAGGTTCAAGGTTCAAAAAAATAAAATCAAAGCTTTTTACGACGCCATGCGGTCTACGTAGGCCAGGTCCCGGTTCTGGGTGTTTTTTGTGCCCACTGCCATGATGTGGATCTGGTTGGCGTCGGTCTTGCTGAAATAAAGCCGGCCGTTGTAGGAAAAAACCACTTCAAAAACCGTGGCCTTGCCCTTTTTGTTAAACACCTTGCGCTTGACCGTTACCATGGCGGCATCATCATTTAGCTGGTGGATGACCTCTTCAGCCTTCAGGGCCATGTCCTCTGTGAGTTCGGTCATTCCTCGCAAAGCCCGGTCATAGATTTCCACGTGCTTGTAAAGGGCCTTGAATCGTTTGCCCAGCCGCTCCGCCTCCTTTTCCTTCTGACGATCCACGTTTTCCCGGAGTTTTTCCAGTTCCTGGAGCTGCTGCTGGAGCCGCGAGATCTCATCCTGCTGCTGCTGCTGCTCTGAAAGGTTTTGGGAAAGCCGGTTTTCCAGATCCTCGATTTCCTCGAACATGTCTTCCTCGTTTTGCTCGGCTTCCCGGCGCTGGGAATCCAGGGCCTGTTTGAGTTCCGTGTATTCGCTCATCAGGTTTTGGCGTTCGGAATCGAGCTTGGTCACCTGCCGGGCGTACTCGTTTTCCAGGTTGTGCAGCCGCTCGAGCTCCTGGGTTTTCTCCCGGTCCTCCCGCTGGATTTTGGCCACGGCCATACGGTAATTGACATAGAGGCCCCCGCCGAACATCAGGATATAAGCCATGAGCAGGCCCCCGGAAAAAATCGAAAGCGGCTCAATGGTGGCTTCCACCTCCAGGGAAAGTCCCTTGTCCAGCATTTGGAAGTTCTGCTGGGCGATCTCCATGGGGTCTTCGCCTATGGAGCCGTCGATTTCATCCTGAAAAACCGGTGGATACAGGATTGTGCCCCGGTTTGTGGCAACTGTGACATCCAGTTTCACGCCCAGGTCCACCATGCGGCTGCTGTCGATGTAGGCCGAGACCGAATCATTGATGGCATCCGAGAGATGCACGGAGCCGGCCAGCACGGCATTCATCTCAGAGAGATAGACATTGCTGACAGCCTTTTCGTAACGGCCGGTAAAATAGTGCTCCAGTACGGATACCGTGGCCATGTATAAAACCGGCGGCAGCAGAATGCACAGGATAATGATTTTAAACGGCAGGTGTTTCATTGAATCCCGGTATTCGCGTTCTCGTTTTTCAGATTGGCCAGCAGTCTGCGGGCCTCATCGGCTTCCGCGAAATGCTGCTCAAGACGCAGGGCTTTTTCCAGGGTGGATTTGGCCCGGCTTTGGTCTCCTTTTTTATGATACGTCATGGCCAGGTGATACAGGATTGTGGGATTGTCGGGCAGTTTTTCCAGACTTGCTGAAAATTCCCGCACGGCTGCATCATAGAGGCCCATTTTAAAGTAAACCCAGCCGAGGGTGTCTGCCACCCTCGGATCATCTGGCATATTGGCCTTGGCCCGCCTGGCCAGGTCCATGGCATGGCTTAAATCCTGTTCCTTTTCAGCCAGCAGATAGGCCAGGTTATTTGCGGCCGGGGCAAACTCCGGGTTGATTTCCAGGGCGCGCCTGTATCCGGCCATGGCTTTTTCATCGTCCTGACGCATATAATGCAGGATCCCAAGCATCATTGGCAGCATGACCTGATCCGGATTTTTTCCGGCGGCCTCTTGGAAATTTTCAATTGCCCGGGGGGCTTCTCCGAGCTGGATGTAGAGTTCGGCAAGGGAGTAATAGGCCGGCAGATGGTTTTCGTCTGTGAGGATGGCCTGTTTAAACAGGGATTCGGCTTTTACCGGCCGGTTTTGCAAAAGCATAAGCCGTCCTTTTAAATACAGGACCGGGGCCAGGCCTTGGGGTTTTCCGGAAAATCTTTCAATGCGCTGATTGCAGCGCTCAACAGCAATGTCGATTCTGTCTTCGGCAATCAGCATTTCCACGAGATTGACAAAGGCCTGCAAATGTTTCGGGTCCCGGGCCACTGCGGCTTCAAATGCAGAAGCGGCGTTTTTGTAGTCCTTGTGGAGCCTGTAGATGAGCCCCAGGTTGTAATAGCCGGCCGGATTGGCCGGGGCAATGGTAATCATGCGTTTAAACAGGGCCTCTGCGGTTTTGTAGTCCTGCTTGCTGGCATGAATGTCACCGAGCATGGCCAGGGCCTGCAGATTCCGCGGTGATACGGCCAGGGCCTGCTTACAGGCTTCCATGGCCTGGGCCAGGTTGCGCTCCGAGTAGTAAATCCGGGCCATCATGAGCCGGGCGGCCGGGTATTCCGGGCTTTGGGGCCCGATCTTGGCAAGGCTTGTCTTGGCGGCGTTTACCTCGTCTGCCTGAAGATGGGCCACAGCCTGGAGATAGTTGATTTTATCCGGTTCAGGAAATTTTTCCCGCAGGTCGGCATACAGGGCCACAGCGGCATTGTACTGCCGTTCGGCCATCAAAACCCGGCCTTTTAACAGGTGGGCCGGCAGGTAATCCGGCTTTTTTTTCAGGGCCTGGTTGATGTGATGCATGGCTTTGTCCGGCTGGTTGCGGCTCAGGTAGAAATCCGAGAGGGCCAGCATCAGGCCGACGTTTTCCGGCTGCAAAGACAGGGCCCTCTGGTACAGGGCCAGAGCCCTTTCCTGGTGGTCCTGGCTGGCATAAAAAGAGGCAGTCAGCAGATAGGAGCGGATGTTGTTTGGATTGGCTTCAATGGCTTTTTGAAAGGTTTTTTCAGCATCCTCCCTCCTGGACTGACTGACAAACAAATTGGCCAGGAGCAGGTAGAGCTTGGGTTCTTCCGGGCGGATTTCCAAAGCTTGTTCAATGATTTCCCGAGCCTGTTCAAGGTTGTTTGACCGGGCGTGGATCTCATAGAGTCCGAGGCGCAGGGGAAGGGATTCGGGGTTCTGATCTATGCCGTTTTTCAGGATTTCAATCGCCTGCAGCGGGTCCTGGCGCTGGATGGAAATGCTTGCCAGGGAGGTGTAGGCCCGCTCCCTTGAAGGATCGATATCTATGATTTGTTTGTAGAGCCCCACGGCTTTGCCGAGCTGATGCTGCTGGGTATGGATTCTCGCCATTAGAAACAGGGCCGAGAGGTTGTCCTGGTCCCTTTCCAGAATTTTTCCCAGCAGAGCCTTTGCCCTGGCAAAATCTTTTTGCAGCAGGTAAAGGGTTGCCAGGCGCAGCTGAATATCATTGTTGTCCGGACTCAGCTCACCGGCCCTTTTGAATGTGGTAAAGGCCTTACCCACATTGCCGAGGCGAAGGTAGGTTTCGCCGAGACTGGAATAGGCCGATGCAAAATCCGGATCAATCTCGATTACCTTTTGAAAGGTGTCTCTGGCGCAGATATAATCCTGTTTTTCAAAGCATTTGCGGGCCTTGTCGAAATGCGCCTGTTTTCGCCTTTCTTCGGCCTCCTGGCAGGCGCACAAAAGGCCCAATGCGGCCAGGATGACAAAAAACAATCGCGTTTTTGACATTATTGTTGCATCCTTTGATGAATCAACAGTTTTCGGCGGTTTGGTCTTTTGTGTCCGGAGGGATTTTGCAGCAAGACCCCGGTGTTTCAGAGGTGTTGCATTTGCATGCATGTTTATGCCCTTTCTGCCTCAAACATACGTGGCATCGGCTGTCGGCGCACATCTGGCAGGAAAAGCAGTCCGGACAGGGATTTTTTTTGGGCGTATCCGGGTCCTGTTCCGGAACGTAGACTTTGCCTTTCAGGCCGGGGACGTTGACAAAGGGCATGACAAGAATCCTTGTTTATGATTTTTCAGCCGGAATATCCCGGCTCTCGGATTGCCCGATTCTGTGATCCCCGCAAAACACCATCAGCCGGCCGTCTTTTGCACAGGCCAGGGTCATGTTCACCGACCGGGCCAGGTCCACTGCCAGGGCCGTGGGACGGGATATGCCCACAAGCATTTCAAGGCCGGCTCGTCCCGCCTTTTGCACCAGTTCATAGCTGAGCCTGGAAGACATGATGGCCAGACATGCGTTTTTCATCTGGTTTAGCATAAACACTTTGCCAATGGCCTTGTCAAGGGCATTGTGTCTTCCCACATCTTCGGCAGCGGCCATGGGTTCCATGGAGTGGCTGAAAATGACGGCCGCATGGGAGCTGCGGCTTTTGCGATACAGGGGCTGATAGTCGGGCAGCTGTTCCACGCCGGCCATAATCCGGCTGATGGGAAAAACAGTGGCCGCCTTGACCGGGACAAGAACCCGGGCAATGTCTTCTATGACTTCCTTGCCGCAGATGCCGCAGCTGGTCTGGCTGACAAAGCCCTTGCGCTCCAGCAGGCCGGCCGCCTGAATGCGCCGCTCTTCTGTTAGCGTCAGGGTGGCCACGTTGGTCTGGTCCTCTGTGCAAAAGCTGATGGTGACAATGTCCTCCGGGTGATCCACAAGCCCCTCGGCCAGGCAGAATCCCGCCACATGGGCGTTTTCATCTCCGGGCGTGCGCATGACAACCGAGTAGGGGCTGCCGGCCACGCGTATGGACAGGGGCTCTTCAGTGATCAAAGCCTGGCTGCGGTCCTTGCGCCGGTCTTCTGCATATTCGGCATAGGTCGCCATGACATGGGTGGGTTGGGCAATTTCAGTCATTTTATTCACTTATATGTTTTGACAGGTATATTCGTCGCACTCCTTTTGGGTGAGCACTTCCATGGCAAAAAGGATCTGTTTTTCTTTATGCCGGCGCTGCGCCGAGAGCACCAATGGCTGTTGACTTTCCAGGATCCGGGCCGCATCGCTTCTGGAAACAATGGCTTTCAGGCCGGTGGCGGTCACCCGCCCCGTGGCCGTGTCAATGATCTCGGCATCCTCTGCGTTGGTCACCACTGCACGGGCAATGGCTTTGTCGTAAAAAATACGGGCTGCAGCCACGGCTGTCCGCCTGCGCGACACAATAGAGCCCGGCCGGTAGAAAATCAGCATCACGGGCCTGTCACCGGCATGCACGACAAAATCCACAAAGACCTGCCCGGTCTTTTTGTTGAGTTCCAGTTGCATCTGCTGCCGGGCCTGTATTTCGTTTTTGGCATAGCCTTTTTCTTCGACCAGAAACCGGGCAAGCTGCTGCCGCCGCCTTTCATCATGGGTATCAACAAGGCTTTGGCCCGTGAGAAAGTCCGTGGTTTTTCCCAAAATCAGGTGCTGGGTTCCCATAACCGGTCCTTTTTCCTGCTGATGAGAAAAATACCATAGGTGGCCCGCAGGTTGGGAAGGGCTGTCACAATCCGGCCGCTTTTGTCCTGTTTGTCCGTGTTAATGGCCACTTCCTTTTGAATCATAAATCCCATTTCCCTGGCAAATGCCCGGAAATCCATGATGGACAGAATGCGGATATTGGGAGTGTCATACCATTGATAGGGCAGTTGCGGGGTTACCGGGGCGTGGCCGGTAAAAAGCCCCTGCAGGCGCACATGCCAGTGACCGAAATTGGGAAAACTGACAATGGCCTGCTTGCCGATGCGCAGCATGGAACGGATCAGGGTCAGCGGATCATAGACCTGCTGCAGGGTCTGGCTTAAAATTACGTAATCAAATGATCCTGTCGGATAATCGTGCACTTCCTGGTTGATATCGCCCTGGATGACGCTCAGTCCCTTTTCAATGCACCTGACCACTTTTTCCTCCACCAGCTCAATGCCGGTTTCCCGGACCTGTTTGTGATTTTTCAGGTATGCCAGCAACTCGCCTTCGCCGCAGCCAAGGCCGATGACCCGGGAGCCGGGGGTGATCCAGGAAGCAATGACCTGCAGATCAAAGCGCAGCTTGTTTTCCGGTATCTTCATAGACACTGTCGATAAACCCTCTGACCAGATCGGTCAGTCGTTGATTGGGCAGCAGAAAGGCATCATGGCCCCATTCCGCCTCGATTTCACAAAAACTCACGTCCCGCCCGCTTTTTTTCATGGCCTGGACCATTTCCCTGGACTGGTAAGTGGGATAGAGCCAGTCAGAGGTAAAAGAGACAACCATGAATTTTGCCCGGCTTGCGGAAAAGACGGTTACCGGGGAATCCGCACCCCTAAAGCGGGTCAGGTCGAAATAATCAGCCGCTTTTGTGATATAGAGAAACGAGTTGGCGTCAAAGCGCTCCACGAACTTGGCCCCCTGGTGGCGCAAATAGCTTTCCACCTGGAAGTCCACGTCAAACTGGTATGAAAAATCCTCTTTGTCCTGCAGGCGCCGTCCGAATTTCCGCCGCATGGCCTCGTCTGACAGGTAAGTGATATGCCCGATCATCCGCGCCACGGAAAGTCCCACATCCGGCTGCTTTTTGCCGTAATAATCGCCCTGGTTCCAGTTGGGATCGGCTGCGATGGCCTGGCGGGCCACCTCGTTGAATGCAATGGCCAGGGCGGAGTGGCGCATGGTAGTGGCCAGGGCAATGGCCGCGCAGACGTTTTCCGGATACTGCACGCACCATTGCAGCACCTGCATGCCGCCCATGGACCCGCCAATGAGGCATAAAATCTTTTCAATGCCCAGGTGCTCCATCAGGGCCTTCTGGGCCCGGACCATGTCACCGATGGTGACAAAGGGAAAATCCATGCCGTAGGGCATGCCGGTTTGCGGGTTGACAGAACAGGGCCCTGTTGAACCCATGCATCCGCCCAGCACGTTGGAGCAGACCACAAAATAATGATCCGTGTCAATTCCCTTGCCAGGGCCGATCATGTTTTCCCACCAGCCCGGCTTGTCATCGTCTGTTGAATAATAGCCCGCCGCATGGCTGTCTCCGGTCAGGGCGTGGAGGACCAGCACCACGTTGCTGCGGTCCGGATTCAGGGTGCCGTAGGTCTCATAGGCCAGTGTGACGGGCCCGAGCCTTGCGCCGCTGTCAAGGGGCATTTCGTCCGGCGGCTGGGCAAAGGTGAAAAATTGTTTTTCCACAATGCCCACGGACCGGCCGGATTGGTCATGGGTGATGTATTCACTCATTTCAGAGGGTCTGCTTGTTTTATGATACATCAAGGGGGGACCTCATCAATGAGCGATCCCCCCTTGGTTTTTCATTTGCTTATTTGATACTACAGAATCCCTGCGGATTCAAACAAAACATGCGGTTTGTGGTTTATGCCAGTTCCCGGCGCTCAGCCATGTCCACGAGTTTGCGCTCCCGGGTTTTGTGAATGCCCAGGGCCTTTCTCTTGGAGTCGATATGGGCGATCATTTTCTTTGCCATTTCATAGGGATCCGGTGTAAATCCCCATTTGCCAAGGCCCTGTTTTTCCAGACCATTGAAGAGCAGGTCGTGGAACCGGGTGTTTTGGGTGACCGGGAATGTGACCCCGAATACCGTGTACACCCCTGAAGCCACAAAGTACTGGCCAATGCAGATGGCTTTTTCACTCATCCACTCCGGGGCTGCTCCGGCCACGGGCAGTTCGGCAATGCTTTCGCCCAGGCCGCCCACTTTTACCATCTCGCTTGCCGCGATCAGGATCCGGCTGTTGTCCACACAGGAACCCATGCCCAGCACCGGGGGCATGCCCACAGCCTCGCAGACTTCGCTTAAGCCCGGGCCGGCCAGGTATGCCGCCTCAGGCGAGCACAGGCCTTCCTTGGCCAGGGCGATCTGGGAACACCCGGTCTGGAGCACCAGCACGTCGTTTCGGATCAGTTCCTTGACCAGTTCCACATGCACCCAGTCCTGCTTGACCCGGGGGTTGGTGCAGCCCACAACTCCGGCCACACCGCGGATACGGCCATTGATGATGTTGTCGTTCAGCGGTGTATAGGAGCCCCGGAAGGTTCCGCCGAGCATATAGTTGATGTATTCGTAGGAAAATCCGTGAATACCGGTGTTGCGGATATTGGGAATCTGCACCGGGTATTTGCGGGATTTGAACCGGGAAATGGCCTTGATGACCACTTCATCGGTGCACGAGGACGGATCGTGTTCGTGAAATTCGATGTGTTCGGTGTTTTCAATGTGGCACCTGGGGTTGGTGGTAAACAGATAGGTGCCGTAGCAGTCAGCCACCTTGGACAGGCCCTGCTGGATGCACTGCACGTCCACTGCCATGGCGTCCACGGCACCGGTGACCATGATCGCCTCTGTGGAGGTGAAGTTGCCGGCGTGGGGAATTCCGTGGCGCGACAGCATTTCCGCACCAGAGCAGCACATGCCCACCAGGTTGATGCCTTCGGCGCCGGCATCCTTTGCCGCCTGAATCAGGGCCTGGGAGTTGACAGAGCTCATCATGGACTCAAACAGGTTGGGTTCATGTCCGTGGACGATGATATTGACCTGATTTTCCTTGAGAACGCCCATGTTGACTTCCGCGGCCACCGGTACAGGGGTGCCGAACAGGATATCAGAGATTTCCGTGGCCACCATGGAGCCGCCCCAGCCGTCGGACAGAGCCGTTCGGCTGCCCTGTTTCATAATGTTTTCATAATGCTGGTCCACGCCCATGTGGGTGCGGTGCATCATTTCCATGATTTCGCGCATGGCGCCCCGGGGCACGATGCCCAGCTTTCGCCAGGTTTCCAGGGTTTTGGGCGGAACCCGTTTGGCAAAGGGGATTTCGCCTTCCACCTGGGTATAGGTTCTTTCCAGTTCCTCATAAAGTGCGTGGGCCACTTCCTCGGTGGTTTTCTCCCCGGTTTCAATGCCGATGGACGCGGCGACTTCATTGAGCTTGATGGGGTCCTTGATGGTGTAGTCCGTGATTTTGCCGTTGACCACTTCCCGGAACAGATCCAGCATGGCCATGCCGTGGTCGGTGTGGGCGGAACCGCCTGCTGCGATCATTCGGCCGAAATTTCTAGCCTGGATGGTGTCAATGGTGGCCCCGCAAACTCCCACTTTTGCATAAGGGTCCTTGGCATTCAACCGGCAGGGGCCCATGCCGCAGTGCTTGCAGCATGCCGAATCCGCGCCGATGGGGCAGGCCTTCATGGTCGCAGACCGGTCAAAACAAAGCTCCACTCCGTCTTTTCGGGCCTTTTCAATCATTTGGCCGGTTGAGTCGCAAATGGTGATGTCTTTGATGTCAGGAAGGGTTTTTTCCTTGGTTTTTTTCGTATCCATACAACCTCCGTTTAAATGGATTTGGGCTTTTCAATAAGCCTGCTGTCGCCGGTTCGTCCGGCGGTTTCAGCGTGTATGCCTCAAATGATAATGCTTGTGAAACATATTTCAAGAAATATGCCATGAAAATTCGACATCCCCCGGACAATGCGGATTTCCGGCAGGGGCGCCAGGCCCCGCAGCCCCTGCCAAAGGCAGCGCTAAAGGCATGATTCATGCATTTTTCTTTGCACGGCGTCAAATCAGGGCCTATTGTTGATTCAGCATACTATTTTGCACAAGACAAGGAGAAAGATCCATGATGACAGATATCGAACAACTGCGAAAACAGCCTGATATAATAAATGAAATCGACTGGGAAATGACCCCGGAAGAGGCCGTGCGCCTGTATCTGGAATGGGGCAACAACTGGGTTTACGGCAAGTACGTGATTCGCTCCAAGTCCGATGTTTCCTATTATTTCGTGGTTTACGCCTGGGATGAGCCCCCGGTGATTTACCTGATCCGGCGCAATTCCGAGCAGGCAGAAGAACTGGCCAAGATCGCCATGCCCGACTGGCTGGTCCGGCGCTTCCGCCTTGACACCGGCCACCAGAAGGGCGTCTATGCCATTGAAGGCGAGGTTCGCCAGTGGTTGGAAGAGCAGCTGGCCACGGCTTGAAAAAAAGACGCTTTTGTCTCAAAAATCCGGAAACATGATGCATTTTTGTTTCATGAAACACAGGGCGCACCGGGTTTAAACCGTTGCACAGGGTACGCAGGCTGGCAAAAATTTTTTCGCATATTATTTTGGAACCAACAGGAATAAATATATGGCTGTATCCAGCGAAACAAATTCAAACCGGCTGATAAACGAAAAAAGCCCGTATCTGCGGCAACATGCGGACAATCCCGTGGATTGGTTTGCGTGGGGAGATGCGGCCTTTGAAAAGGCCGGAAGAGAAAACAAGCCGGTGCTGGTTTCCATTGGATATGCCACCTGCCACTGGTGTCACGTCATGGCAGACGAATCCTTTTCCGATCCGGAAACCGCCCGGATCATGAACGAGAATCTGGTCAGCATCAAAATCGACCGGGAAGAGCGTCCGGATCTGGATCAGATCTATATCACGGCCGTCTCGGCCCTGACCGGATCCGCGGGCTGGCCTTTGAATGTGTTTTTGACCCCGGATGCCAAACCCTTTTTCGGGGGCACGTATTTTCCGACCCGTCAGCGCTTCGGCATGGCCTCCTGGAAACAGGTGGTGGAATCCGTTGGCCGGGCCTGGCAGGACCCTGAACAGCGGCAGAAACTGCTGACCTCGGCGGAAAACATCACTGATGCGGTAAAGGCCCATCTCCAGGACATGGAAGCCGGCGCAGATCCCAACCGCCCGGACAAGACCCTGCTGGATGCGGCTGCAGCCGGTTTTGCCGAAAATTATGATCCGGGAGCCGGCGGCTTCAGCCGGGCGCCCAAGTTTCCCATGCCTGCGGTTCTGCGGTTTCTGCTGTTTTATTACCGCCGTCTGCGGTTTGACACCGATCGGGTGCAAAACGGAAAAAGATACCTGGATATGGCTGTCCATACCCTTTCACAGATCAGTCAGGGCGGAATTTACGATCATCTCGGGGGCGGATTTCACCGGTATGCCACAGACAATGCCTGGCACGTGCCCCATTTTGAAAAAATGCTGTATGATAACGCCCAGATGATCCCGGTGCTGCTCGAGGCCTACGAGATTACAGGCGATAGTCGTTTTGCCAGCATTGCCGTACAAACCCTGGATTACATCCACCGGGACATGACCCATGAACTGGGCGGATTTTATTCCGCGGAAGATGCTGACAGCTATCCCCTGGATCTTTCGGGCCCGGATTCACAGGCACCTGGCGGCCATAAGGCCGAAGGCGCATTTTACGTCTGGAAAAAATCAGAAATTGATTCCATTTTGGACAAAGACGAATCGGAAATCTTCTGCCGGTATTACGGCGTGGGGGAAAACGGCAATGTCAAGGCCGATCCGTCCGGTGAGTTTCTCGGCAAAAACATCCTGTATGAAGCGCGCAGCATCGGGCAGGTGGCCCGGGAGACCGACATGGATGAAAAAACGGTTGAATCTCTTGGCCGACAGGCCGCAGAAAAGCTGCGCACGGCCCGAAACCGCCGCCCCCGGCCCTTTCGGGATGAAAAAATTCTTGTTGAATGGAACGCGCTGATGATATCGGCCCTGGTCAAAGCCTCCCGGATTCTTGGGGATGCGGCTTATCTGGACCGGGCCCAAAAGGCGGTTGACTTTATCCTGAACCGCATGGTTTCACAAGACGGCCGGCTTTATCGGAGATGGGCTGACGGGCAGCGGGAGGTTTTTGCCATGGCCGGCGATTATGCCATGCTGGTGCAGTCCCTGCTTGATCTTTATGAACATGGCCTTGATCCGGTATACCTCCGGGAGGCCCGGCAGATGGGGACTGTCATGCTGGATTTGTTTTTTGATGACAAACAGGGCGGGTTTTTCATGACCGCAGTTGATCAGGACAAACATTTGATCATGCGGCCCAGGGATTTGACAGACAATGTGATTCCTGCAGCCAACTCAGTGGCTGCTCAAAACTGTGTCCGGCTTTTCCGGATCACCGATGAACAGCGCTTTTACGAGGCGGCGCAAAAGACGTTTCAGGCGTCGGAAAAGCGGCTCCGGCAAAATTCCCAAAGTGCGCCCCAACTGCTTTCCGCCCTTGGACGGTTTCTTGAAATACAGGAGGACTCAGTGGACGCACCGTCCTGATGAACCCGGATAACAATTATAATTGATTTATGACAGCAAAGGAGGTTTCGTAATGGCCAAACAATACCGTTTAAAAGCAAAATGCCCCCAGTGCGGGTGCAGTGCCGTGATGCATCTGACCCCTGAGGAGATTGAGAAAAAATTCGGCAATGTGCCCAACGCAAAACTGGAATGCTCCCAGTGCATGGAAAAATACGAAGTGGCCATGAAAGATGCCTGTCCGGAGTGGGACAAGGAATGCCAGGCCATGAAATAGAATGCCGGGAAAGGAGCATTTATGGACTTCAAACAGGTCATGGACAACCGCAGGGCGGTGAATTTCTTTGATCCTCAAAAGGACGTGGCCGATGATGTGCTGCGCCAGATCATTGAAACCGCGGCCAAGGCCCCGTCAAGCTTCAATTTGCAGCCCTGGAGCCTGATGGTCCTGCGCGATCATGAAGAGAAACTGCGCCTGCAGAAGCACGCATGGGATCAGCCCAAGGTCAGCGAAGCCCCGGTGACCTTGATTGTGCTGGCGGATATGGATGCCTGGCAGGCCGGGCACCCCTTTGTGGAGAAAAATTTTGACTCCCTTGTGAAAGTCGGTATGATGTCAGAGTCCCAGCGGGAGTGGTTCAATGATGCCTGCAAGAACCTCTACGGCGCAAGTGCCGGGCGGCAGGTGGCCTTTGCCTGCAAAAACACCGGTTTTTTCGCCATGTCTTTGATGCTTGCAGCCAAGGATCTGGGAGTGGATACCCATCCCATGGACGGCTTTGACATCGAGGGCGTGCGAAAGGAATTTCATATCCCGGAAAATTACTGGATTCCGCTGCTTTTGTCCGTGGGGTATTTCAGGTCAGACAAAACCCTGCTGCCGGCAAAATGGCGAAAATCCTACGAGGAAATGGTTGTGCGGTTTGAGTGAAAACACCGGGATATTGAGCAACCCGGGTGTGATTGACCGGCCGCTTGTTAAAAATTCAGGTTGACCCGATGCCCCAAGGAGCTGTGAACATGACAGATGAACAAGACGTTACGGTATATGCATTAAGTACTTGCGGACATTGCAAAAAGGCAAAGGAACTGCTTAATGAATGCAATGTCAGCTATGATTCCGTGGAGGTGGATCTGCTCGACAGCGAAGAGCGCCAGGCGGTGCTCGAGGATGTCAAGGCGTTAAATCCCCGCTGCTCGTTTCCAACCATCCGAATCGGTGAAAAAGTCATTGTCGGCTACAGGGAAGATGAAATCAAGGAGGCGCTGGGAATCTCATGAATGCCCAAGAACTGTATGAAAAGCTTAAAAAGGTGCAGGAGCCCAAGGGGTATTACTTCAACAAGGACCGCGAGCTGGTTTTTGAGCTTCTCGAGGGCCTGCTGGCCAACAAGGAGCGATACGGCCACATGAGCTGTCCTTGCCGGCTGGCTTCCGGTGACCTTGAAAAGGACAAAGATATTATCTGCCCGTGTGTTTACCGGGAGCCGGATGTCCGGGAATACGGCAGCTGCTATTGCCACCTGTATGTCAGCGAGGCATGGAACAATGAAACCATCCCGCATGTTGTTGTCCCGGAGCGGCGTCCTGTGGAAAAGATGTTTTAATGCCGGATTCTGCAATGCATCTTTGACGCGCTCGTAAAAAGTTGATTTTCAGATGGCGCCGTAAAAAGTTCAAGATCAAGGCTTGTGCGATTTCGAAGAATGCAGCGTAGTTATCCTTACGTGAAATTCTGAGAAATCGCGTGTAACGCAGATATTGGACTTTTTACGGTGCCATCATCTTTAAAGGAGTACATGTTTCATGACAGATACATTCGCATGCCCTGAACCGGAAGCCGGGGGCAAGCCGGTCAAAGACAGCATGGTGATCGTTTCCCAGGTCATGCAGCCGGCAGATGCCAACCCGGCCGGAAACGTGCACGGGGGTACCATCATGAAGCTCATTGACAATGCCGCCGGGGTGGTGGCCATCCGCCATTCCCGGTGCAACGCGGTCACCGCGTCCGTGGACCGCCTGGATTTTCATCACCCCGCATTTGTCGGAGATCTTTTGATTCTTTCGGCCAGTCTGAACATGACCGGCCGCACGTCCATGGAAATCGGCGTGCGTGTGGAGGCCGAAACCCTGCTCAGCGGTCAGCGCCGCCACATTGCTTCGGCCTACATTACCTATGTGGGCTTAGACGCGCAGATGAAGCCCCGGCCCATTGCCCCCGTAATTGTCCGAACCCCGGAAGAAAAGCGCCGCAACAAAGAGGCCATGGCCCGGCGCAAGGCCCGGCTGGCTGAAAAAACTTCCGAAAAAGAATCCGAAGAAAAATTCTTCCAAGAAAATTCCAAATGATCGATATTCAGGAAGAACCCCGGGAACTGCCGTTTCGCAATGCCTACTGGGTGGAAAAAAACCGGCTGATGGCCGGTGAATATCCGCTGTCCTACACCCCGGAGCAATCCGGAAAGCGTCTGGAGGCGCTTTTTTCCGCAGGCATCCGCAAAATCGTGGATCTGACCGAACCCCAGGAAATCGGACGCCTGAGCCTGCATCATCCCCCCTATGGGGAAGTGGTCCGACGTGTGGCCCGTCAAAAGGGAATTGATGCAGTTTATACCTCCATGCCGGTCCGGGATTTTGATATTCCGGACCGAAAAAAGCTCATGGAGATCCTCGATGAAATCGATGCCGCCATAGCCCATGGAAAGCCGGTTTACGTTCACTGCTGGGCCGGCATCGGCCGCACCGGCACGGTTGTGGGCGCCTACCTTGTCAGACACGGCCATCCGGCCGATCCCAGCCTTCTGGATACCATTGATGATCTTCGCCGCCATACGGCCACCGCTTCCATGGCCTCACCCCAAAGCGTGATGCAGCGGGAACTGATTCTTTCCTGGAGTTACGGGGAATAGCCATTTTCGCCTGTTTCAGATGTTTTTGCCGAAAATCCCCTTGCATTGCCCGGCGGAAATTCCCTATAGTATTTGGTTTCAGTCTTATGCTCATTTTGTTTTTGATTGATAAAATATAGGGCACGAATAAAAGGGGGTTGTTATGACAGAGCGTGTAGTGGTGATCGGTGCGGTGGCAGCAGGTTCCAAAGCGGCATGCCGGTTTAAGCGTCTTCGCCAGGATGCAGAGGTGATCCTTGTTGACGCGGATACCTATATTTCCTACGGCGGCTGCGGCATTCCGTATTATGTCTCCGGCGATGTCACCGATGAAAAGGAACTGCGCTCCACCAGCTTTCATATGGTCCGCGATGAGGCGTTTTTCAAAAACGACAAGGGTGTTGAAGCCATGACCGGCACCCGGGCACTGTCCATTGACCGGCAAAACAAGACCGTCCGGGTCCGCAAGTCAGACGGGCAGGAAACCGATCTTTGCTATGACAAGCTGATGCTGGCAACCGGCACCCGGGCCAAGAATCTGCCCATTTCCGGAATGGATCTTGAAAACGTCTACAGCGTGGGCAGCCTGCACCAGGCCATGGCCATCAAGGAACTGGTCACCGGCGGTCAGGTGGAAAAGGCCGTGATTATCGGTGCCGGGTTCATCGGCCTGGAAATGGCCGAGGCCCTGGCCGATATGTGGGAAATCGAAACCTCGGTGGTGGAATACTGCAGCCAGATCATGCCCGGCTTTGTCAGCCGCAACCTGGCTCAGATGGCCCAGCGCCGGATGGAGGAAAACGGCGTTACCTTCTACCTCAACGAAGCCGTTGAGGCCATTGAGGGCACTGACGGCCGGGTTTCAGCGGTGAAAACCGGCAGCCGCACCCTGGAGGCCGACCTTGTGATTTCCGCCGTTGGCATTGAGCCAAACGGGGAACTGGCCAAAGAGGCGGGCCTGGAAGTGGCGCCCGGCGGTTTTATCGCGGTCAATGACCGGATGCAGACCTCTGATCCGGATATATACGCCGGCGGCGACTGCGTGCAGGTCACCAACCTGATCACCGGTAAGCCTGGATTTTATCCTTTGGGCTCCATTGCCAACCGCCAGGGCAGGGTGATCGGTACCAACATGGCCGGAGGTGACGCCCGTTTCAAGGGTGCGGTGGGATCTTTTGTGGTCAAGTTGTTTGACGGGGCCTTAGCCGGTGCCGGCCTGACTCCGGAAAAGGCCTGCAAAGAAGGCTTTGACGCAGTGGGCATTCAGGTGAGCCAGTTTGACCGCGCCCATTTTTACCCGGAAAAGGAAATTATTTTCCTTGAGCTGGTGGTGGATCAAAAGACCCGGCGGGTGCTGGGCATCCAGGGATTTGGCGGGGAGTCCAGCGGGATGTATGCCCGGGTCAACGCCGTGGCCGCCATCCTGGCCTACCAGCCCACGGTCGAGGATGTGAGCAACCTGGAGCTGGCCTATTCGCCGCCGTTTGCCTCTGCCATGGACATTGTCAATGCACTTGGCAATGCTGCTGAAAATTATCTGGAAGGCCGGTACAAACCCCTTGACGCAGAAGCCTTTGCAGAGTGCTGGAACAACCGGGACTGCGGAAAATATTTCTTTCTGGACTGCCGGGCTGAAGCCGATGCCAAGCCTTTTGAGGAAAAATATCCGGATATCTGGAAAAGCATCCCCCATGATCAGCTCCAGGCCCGGATCAACGAGGTGCCCAGGGACAAGACCCTGGTGCTGGTATGCAACACCGGGGTGCGCTCCTTTGAGACCCAGATCAACCTGGCGGCCTGCGGCATTGCCGATACCTTAAACACGGCTACGGGCGTGGCCGGCATGAAGGAGTGCGGGATCCGTTTTTAGCGGTTATGCGGCAAACCGCTGCCGGCAGAACCGGTCCATGATGCACAGGGCCGAAAGGGCGGCCGTGTATTCGATAAGCTCCGGAACGGAAATGGCTTGGTTAAACCCGCCCAGATGCGGGCCGGTAAGGATGTGGATGTCCTGGCTGTCTTTTTGGAGGTCCTCAATGGAGTGCCGATCAAAACCCCGGCTTTCCAGAAACCGCCTGAATTGCGCATCACTCATGGCCTCCTGCTCGGCAATGCGCAAAATTTCCTCCATGTGGCGGTCAACGCCCATTTCCTCGATCAGGCGGCGGCTCAGGCTTTGGGGGTCAAAGGGCAGGTCCGTGCAAAAGGCCGTTTGGGTAAAGCCCTGATAATAGGCTTTGAAAATATCGATCAGCACTTGGCTGAGCCATTGCCGGTCAAACAGATCCCGGGCGTCCACGGCACACCCTTTGTCATCCACGCCGATTCTGGCTTCATCATGGTTTCTGCAGTAGCTGCCGGCTACCAGAACCAGGCTCAACACATGGGTGCCGATGTGGTCGTAGAGCTGGCGGGTGGGCCCGTCAAAGGCGATGAAGTGTTCAAAGTCCCGGACGCCGCTTTTGCTGATGTTGGGAAACCGGCATGATGCCAGCCACTGGTCCAGGCGGCCGGCGCGCCGCCATTGATAAAGCCCTGCATCGTTTCTGCGCTGTCGCTGTACCCGGTTGTGAAAAAGGGGGATCGGGGCGGTGTGGACGATGCCAAGGGATGCCAGATGTCCGAAAATGCCTGCATTTCTTGCCAGAATGGTTCGGCATTCTTCCATGCCGGGCATTTTTCCGTTCACCGGGTGATTGGGATAGGAAAAATAGTCCGGCCCGGTCTGAAACGCAATGGCGTGGCGGCGGGTGTCAATGTCTGCGCCCTCGGGGATCGCAAGGGCTTTATCCTCGATGCGGAATATCACCGGCGCGTGCCGGACCCCGGCCGGCCGGGGAATGTCAAAGGCAAAGGGGGCGGGCAGTTCCAGCCGGGACAACTGCTGCATCCAGAACGTCTCTGCGGCCAGCTCCGAGAGCTTCTGCCCGGTACGGGCAAATTTGAGAACCAGAATGCTTTCAGGCCGGTCCGGGTCTTTGAGTATGGCGCTTCTTCCCATCCAGTGCAGCATGTCCACCGGCCGCCTGCCAACAAGGGCTGAAATATCGCACACCGGTTCGACTGCGGGCTCCGGGAGTTGATAAGCGGTCTGTTTGCGGAGGTTTTCCGCCGCGGGCAGGGCGCCCATGGCTTCTGCCACGGCCCTGAACCGATGGCCGTTGTGTGCGGCCAGCAGGCGGGAGAGGGTTTTTCCCGCCGTGTGGGCCACTTCTTTTTCAGGCGCCCGGCAGATGATGTCTGCAATGGCGTCAGCCGCTTTTTTAAACAGGAAAAAAACCTGGCGCTGACTGTCGTGCTCGTTTCCTTCAAGCACGCAGCAAAGGGCGTGGACCGTTCCGGTGGTGACAATTTCGGGCCGGGTTTCGATGATGTACTGGAGGTTGGCCACCTGCATGTAAGTGGCCGTAAAATCGCTCCGACGGCCGATCAGGTAGTTTTCGGATTCAATGCGTTCGTTTTGTAGGTTCCAGGAGTACATGGCTGCCGGCTTTTTACCGCCCTGGCCCGGATTGGTCAAGCGGTTTTGCCATGTTTTGTTCCCGGAGTCCCTTATTGATGCCTTGCCAGAAAATCGGCCACGGTTTGGTTAAACAGCTCTGCCGCCTCGATGTTGCTGAGGTGAAAGGCCCGGGGCAGGGTCACCATTTCAGCCCCGGACATGGCTTCCCGGATTTCCTGTGACATTTCAACAGGGGTTCCCGGATCGTTTTCACCCACTATGATGAGCACCGGTACGGAAATCCGGCTGATTTTGTCTTTGACGTCAAAATTCCGGATTGCCCGGCAGCATCCGGCAAACCCGGCCACCGGCGTAGCCAGGATCATGTTTCTGATTTTTTCCGCAATATCCGGATGCGCTTTTTGAAACTCCGGGCTGAGCCATCGCTGCATGGTGCCGTCTGCCAGGGCGGCCATGCCGTGTTGCCGGGCCGCGGCAATGCGCTCTTCCCAGTCCTGATGGGTTTGCTGAGCAATTTTGCAGGCAGTGTCGCAAAGAATCAGGGAAGAGACTTTTTCCGGGTGCATCAGGGCCAGGCTCTGGCCGAGCATACCGCCCAGGCTGATGCCCATGAAGTGCGCGCGTTTGATTTCCAGTGCATCGAGCAGGGCCGCGGCATCAGATGCCAGCATTTCCATGCTGTAGTCCTTGTCCGGTGCAGATGTGGCCCCGTGGCCCCGCAAATCATAGCGCAGGACCCGGTATTGCTGTTCAAGAATCTTTATTTGATGGTCCCATATGCCCATGGTCCCGGCCAGGCAATGGCTTAACATGACAACAGGGGCGGACGCCGGTCCCGTGAGTTGGTAATGGATGTTTATGCCGTTTGCTTCTGCCTGCATGGCAACCTCCTTGTTTCCTGCACCTGCGCTTAAGGCTGACCGGCTATCCAAAGGTTCTGCCAAACAGTTGAGCTATGGCTTTTTTGCCGTTTTCCGCCAGATAGCGGGTCCCGGTTCCAGTGAAACGGGGCTGGGTGATCACCGGCTGGTCTTTTTTGCACTCGGTCCAGTCTGTTTTGTCCCATTCAAACCAGGCGTTCTGTTTTTGGTCAAAGACATATAACGGCTTGTTGCAAAGTTTTGCAAACTCAGCACCCCAGCCGGTACCGCCCTTTACCGTCTTGTCATCCAGGATTTCCCCGACAACATAGATTTCCCTTCCGCTGTTGATCTGATACCAGATGCTTTGCAGAACCTTGCGGATCATCGGGGTTTTGGCATAGCGCCGGTTCATCAGCCTTGAGATATATTCCAGGCTCACATCCCCGTTTTTCAGCTCCTCGTGGGTCAGCACCCGTATTCCGCGGCTGCGGACAATGGCATGTCCCTCAAACGAGAAATTGACTTCCTCTATCCCGTAACGCTCGGCATTGGCCCCGAATTCCGCCTCGGCGCCTTTGGTGCCGCCGCTAAACAGTATGCAGTCTTGCTTGTCCATGATGCGTGTTTCCTTTTTGATTATGATTGATGTTAATTGGTTTTTCAGCAGGTCAGGTGAAAGCATCCAGCCACGAGGCCGCCTGTTTCAACAGCTTCATTGAATTTCTGCGCCGCCTCAGCAGTGGGATGTGCCTCGACTGCGATGCCCCGGGCCCGGCATGCCTCCCTGACCGATTCGGCTACTGACATGCGCCCGCTGACTCCTGTGCCGATGATGATTTTATCAGGGGTGTCGTCTGTCAGCGGCCCCAGGTCTTCGGGCACAAGGTTGTGGCCGTGGCGGCGGCGCCAGTTGTCCCGAATATTTCCGTTTGTATCAATGATCAGGTCAGAGGAAAAGGTTTTTCCGTTAATCGTCATTTGACCAAAAGCGCAGTGATCAATTCTGGGATGCGTCATAACAAACCTTTGCAATTTCGTAAATCCGGGCCGTCCGTCTCATGGACGCGGCTGACTTTATCATGGGCCATGAACTTTTGATCGCCGGTGGCGTCAGTCGGTGATATCCCGGGCCCAGCTCATGGCTGCGGCCACTGAGGGAAAACCCATGGTGGAGGTGAGAACGACAAGGGCGTGATGGATTTCCTCCCGGCTTGCACCTGCTTTAAGCGCCCGGCGGGCATGGCTGTGCACGGCCCCTTCCAGCCGGAGAGCGGCTGCAGCGGCCATTTGAATAAGTTCCACGGTTTTTTCGTCCAGCGGACCTTCCGAACGTGCTGCCAGGCCGAGCTCGGAGACGGCTTTCATCAGCCTGGGATGTTCAGACTCCATTACCTGGTAGTTTTTGGGCAGTTTTTTTTCAGACATTTTTTTGCTCCCTTTTGAAATTTGGACAATGTTGTGCCGTTAATCCCGGCCCACCAGTTAATTGTTTCTATTGTCAATATTCCTTGTCATTCAGATGTGTCAAACAAATGCTTCTCAAAATTGTGTTTGCATCACCGGATGACGGGGGCTTCAGGATTTTTGCGGTTCAGGCGGTCCCAGCTTGTCCAGGTTTTCGTCATACAATCCAGTCAGGAGCAAATCTCCATCGTCGTTTACCCGGAAACAGCCGTATCTGGCAGGTTCATAGTATTTTGCGTGTCTCTCCTGGAAGAAAAAGGCATTGGTGGCAAATCTGACCCGTTTGCTGCGTACCCGGTAGCGCATGATAATTTCGTTTTCAGACAAGGGCTGGTCCTTGTAAAGGGCCTGGAAGGAACCGATATTGCGCTTATCCAGCCGTACCACCACAAAGCCGTCTTCGGCTGCTGCTTCATCCGGCTGTTCCCGGCCTTTTTTTGTCCTGGGCAGGGCGTTGAGCAGTTTCCGGGCCATTTCAAAGCGCAGATCCATGTAGTCTCCCTGCATCAGCGAGCGCGGGTCCACGGGTGCAAGTTCGAGATACACGATTCTGCCTTCGGCCAGGTGTTTTTCCTTGTCGTGGATAAACCAGTTCACAAGTACCAGGATGATTACCAGTGCGGCCACAGCGATTTTTTTAGACATGCCTTGCCTCCTTTGGCGCAGGTAGCATATGCAGCATCAGCCAGCGCAAACAAAGCAGAACCAGGCCCACGACCAGCAGTGTCAGGGATTTTGCCAGCAGTGTCGTTTCCAGCAGGTAATAGTAAGAAGAAATGTAGAAAAGCAGGGAAACAATGCCAAGCCCCATAAGCACCCGGTTTGCCCCGGCAAATCCCAGTAGCAGGATGACCATGCCCACGGTAAGGCCCTGCACCTTAACCGACACAAGACACACCACCAGGGTGCCGAGAAAAGCGCTTATGGAAACCGCCCCGGGCATGGGCTGCTTATGACGGTTCAGCAAGTGCAGGACCACATAAAGTGCCGCTGCAGCGATCAGCACCTCCCCCATCCAGGGAGCGGTTTGAAAGACCGGCGAACTGCTTGTAAGTGGTGACCAACTTCCATTATAACCCAGCAGGGTGATTGTTTCAAACAGGATCAGGGCCAGAACCAGGCCGTAGCCAATGGCCTGGATTGTCTTTATTCGAAGCAGACAGGAAAATTCATTCAACCAAAAAAAGCTGGCTGCCAGAATAAGTACACCGCCGGCAATATGCGGGCAACCCAGGTAAGTCAGCATCCGGGCAAAGGCCACAGCCCCGACAAATGAACAAAACACCCGGTGAACAAAATCGGGAATAACCGCAGCCAGGATCGCTTCAAACGCAAACACACCCAACCAGGCAAGCACACCCCGGTCCGGGACAGAGTCAAATATTAAAAAGATCACAAGTGCCTGTCCGGCCAGACTGAGGGCCAGGGCCAAGTGCTGATAAAAATCATTTCCGGAAACACGCAACAGTCCGAAAGCGGAGCAGATCATTAAGCCGCCGGTGATCAGGAGCGCGGGCTTGTTTTCAATGAAAAAATCGAATGCCGGTGCAAGAAAACATAAAAGCAAAAAAGCGGCCAGCCATCCGGAAAAACCCAGCAGCATCTTCACATACCAGAAAGACTGCGGTATGTTTTCACCAGATGACGCGCTTTTGGCCAGGCCGGCCTGATACAGGATATCGGCCGGTTGTTTGGCGGATTGATTCATGACTGTAATTCCCGGTTCACGTTTTTAAGCCAGAAACCCGCACCCGCTCCCATTCCGACTACCACCAGAGCAAGCAAAAGAAAACCGGGCTGGTAGAATTCATCCGGCATATGATAAGCTAAAAATCCCACAACCACGACGATTGCAGACAGGCACACGCAGACAAGCATGAACAAGTCGGGCATGGTCTTGCGGTAGACAAAATACACAACCCCCAGCCAGACGGCCCAGACCATGACGGTGATCCAGCCGCTGTTTCCCGGGTTAAAAATGGCCTGCAGCACAAGGACGATCAGGGCAGCGGCGGCAATAAAGGCCGGCAGCCGGACTGCCCAGCGCTCTGGGGGGCGGCCGCGGATTTGCCCGACAATTTCCCACACGGTAAGGACAAGGCTGTTGAAAAAAAATATCAGCCATATCATAGCCGAGCGGGAACCGGGAAGAAACCCGAAGGCTTCCGGAAAGGTCCGGCAATACAGGATTATGGTAATATTTAAAATCGCCGTCCAGAGAATCCAGATGCCGGCAAATTTTCCGATAACGGCCCAGGGAAGCATCAGGGCCGCCCAGGTGAAAAACAATTGCCATGGATCAGCCCCGGTCTGGTATGTCTGGCCGTACAAGGCCAGCAAAACCCCGAGGCAGATGGCGGCTGCAAGCAAAGACACCCTGGCTGCGGCCGATCGGTCCGCAACCAGGCAAAAAGCCGCAATGAACAGAATCATTGCCCCCTCTGCCATACCGAATTTGACAAACCGGCCAAGGGCGTCCCAGTTGTAGGCAATAAAATACATGGCTGCAAACGCCAGGGCCAGGCCGCCGAGCCATAACAGGAGGCGGTCGATAAAGCCACGCCAGGCCCTGCCGTCGGGGAGCATCCCTGTGGTCCGGAGGGCTTCGGCAATGTTTTCCGGCGGAACAATGTCTTTTTGCACAAGTTCAATAAATTGTTTTCGGGATGATATCATGGGATTCGGTATCCGGTTAAAACCAATAAAATCAGTCGTTTCAATTTGAGGTACACCAATTTGCTTTTATTTGTTTCTCTGCGTTTTAATGGATTTTTCTGATGCTTTTTTTATCACCAGACAGCAAGCCGAAAATGATTCCTTGGTATAAAGCCACTATTTGTACAAATTCCATTATAGCCATTATTTACTAAAGTTTCCCATTTTTTAGACGTCCGGCCCTGGTTGGCAGGGCAAATTGACAATGTTAATATATAACTGTAACTATAAATAGTTATACTTGATTGCAGGCTCCCTTGTGGTATGGTTTCTGGAAAATTTTTTCAATCATTTGGCTATCCCTTGATGTTGACAAAAGGCGTGCCAAAAAGATTAAGCGCCGGTCTCATCGGGCTGAACCAAAATCCGGGTTGTCCATCATGCCGGCGGCAATCCGGAAAATGGCGTTTAATTGTAACTTTCACGGATGGTTTCATCAGTCATGGTCGGGTCGATAAGCGGCTTCCACGCAGGGTCATCCCATGTTCCGAGATGCGTATGCATTTCAAGATACTTTTTCGGGATAGGGTGAGTGCCGACAACGACTTTGACCGCATGGCGTTTTTCAAGAAAAGCCTTAAATGTTTCAATGTAGGGACAGGGAGGATAGCCAACCACCAGGCCGGTTGCCAAATGAATAACTTCTGCGCCATTTTTCACCATCTCCTCGCCCGCATACTCGATATTGCCTCCGGGACAGCCATCACAGGTTGTAAAACCCACCAGCTCAACTTCTCTGTCCTGATATATATCAAAAGCCCCCTCCTTGTTTCTCATGGCCCGGAAACACTTTCCACCCGCACAGCGGCGGTAACGATCACAGATAATGATTCCAATCTTTGTTTTTGGATACATTTCCATTCCTTTCAATTTTTGATGGATTGATCGCCTGTGTATCTTCACCGCCGCGACCTGACGCCAACAGGTTTCCCCAATAGAGCCCCCTAACTGAAGAGTTTAACCAAAACGCCGAATTTTTCAAACAAATATTGCCTTGTTTTTTATGATTCCCATCCACCGGGGCACATTGCCACAAAGGGTTTGCGCAGCATATCCCATCTGAGGGAAATGACTCCCTGTCCCGGACCGGAAGGGAAAATCCAGGAAGGTGAGCTTGCGCTTATTTTTTTTGCATGCAGCCTCTGAGCCCTTACTTTTTGTTGGACTGACGCCAGATTCCCCATTTTTCAGCCTCCTGGATCAACTCTTCGCGGAAGTCGGGGTGGGCGATGCTGATGAGTTTTTCCGCGCGCATCCAGGTCGGGCAGGCGGTCATCCGGGCACTGCCGTATTCGGTAACAATGGTATCCACCATCTGCCTGGGAATCGTGGTAATGCTGCCCTGAGCAAGCGCCGGGATGATCCGGGACTGGAGATTGCCGCCGGCGTCCGTATAGGTCGAGGCCAGGCAAATGAAGCTCCGGCCGTTTTTGGACCAGCTTGCACCCAGGACAAAATCCCACATGCCGCCGTTTCCGGAAATCTGTTTGCCGCCCGAGCTCTCCGCATTGACCTGGGAGAACAGATCCACCTGAACGGCATTGTTGATGCTGACCATGTTATCGTTTTGTGAAATCACTCGCGGATCGTTGGTATAATCCACGTTACAGGAGGCCAGCGCCGGATTGTTGTCAATAAAATCGTAGAGGCGCTTTGTACCGATGGCAAAGGTATAGACGCAGCGGTAGCGGTCGATGTTTTTACAGGCGCCGGTCATCCGGCCCGACTCGATCATGTCCACGTAAGCATCCACCAGCATTTCCGTGTGTCCGCCCAGGTTTTTGAGATCCGAATCCGCGATCATCCGGCCCACGGCATTGGGCATGGCGCCGATGCCCAGTTGGATGCAGGCGCCGTCATGGATAAACGGCATGAGGTTGGCTGCAATCTGCCTGTCGGTCTCGGAAGGCTCAGCCAACGGTGCATCATAGAGGTCCTGATCCTCGGGGGCCTGTTCCACGATATAGTCCACCCGGGAGATATGGACCGACTCCTCGCTTCCGCCCAGGGCCACGGGCTGTTTCCGGTTGACCTCGATGATAACGACATCTGCGGCCTCGATGCAGGCCGAAGCGCTGGAGTTTTGCGGTCCAAGATTGAAAAACCCGTGCTCATCCATGGGAGCGGCCTGACAGATGGAAATCCATTTGTGCCGCCTGTCTGTCTCCCGGTTGTGATCCACGGTCCGGTATTTGCGGCTGTCGGTCAGGTGCCGGTAGTAGAAAGGCCCCCGGTGATACTGAATGGGGCAATAGTAGATGGGATTGACCTCCTGGTGCAGGATCCGGGTCAGCTTGCTCCAGTGCCAGTCAATATAAATGAAGCTTTCCGGGAAATTTGTCACAGCAGGCACGGGCGGCAGGTTGACAGCTGAATAAATGCATACATCCCGGAGTTCTTCGGCTCTTCTGGCCAGCGCCTGATCGCAGGCCACGGGCTTTCCGTTAAAAAAACCGTAATCAACCACGTCACCGGATTCAACACAGCCCACGGCCGCATCGGCAGAAACCCGTTTTCTCTGATACGCGTCCTTTTCACTCATTTCGCCTCCCTTTCGCTTAATGATAGGCTCAAGCAGTTTAAATAAAATACCGGGAACAATATGTTGCGTAAAAGAAACCGCTTATAAAAAATGATTTTGCTTATGCAAGTAAAATTCACTCATGGGCGGCTTGAGCCCTGAATATTCCCGTCTTTGCAGAAACCGACTTCGCTGAATTGGACAAAATGAATAACTATCTGAAAATTGAAGTACGTTTTGGTAGGGTAGGGTTGACCGGTAAAATGAACAGATGTCTCAGAAGAGAAAAAAGTTTAACAGGTTTTCAAAACGAATTGAGGGTGTCACGATGGTTGATCGGCGAACATGCCCGCGGATCGTATCGCATTGAGATCCTCCGGCAAATCCAATGCCAGTTCCGCCCTCGTGATAGCCAGCCGCGCATTATGTTGAGCAGCTTTTTGCATGTTTTGGTCTCCGACCTTGGCCAATGCGTGCAGTGCCTTCTGCAGGCGAATACCAACTTCGACGGCTCCGGCCCCATCGCGGGCCAGAGCCATAAACGCGTCATCGAACATATCGTGTATAGAAATTTCTGGCACCTCAATGCGATCGTATTCACATGAAATTTTATTTTCCTCTTTGACTGGCTTGCTCCACAGTACAAAAATCCGCACAAACGCGTTAATAATTTCGATCGCAGTCCCGGGGTCGTTTACCGCCGGCGAAAGGGCGCGGCTTGCAATCTCGGAAAGAACCACGAGCCCAAACCTTGGATCGTCATCAAAGGTCCGGTCGCCGGCAATCTCAAAGCAAGCCGCTATTGGCTTCGGGTCAACTTCTGAAGTATCCCCGGACGTGGTGATTATAAACGCCAAAGGCCGTCCGGGCATGGAAAAAGTCCCTGGTATCGCAGCAACCTCAATTCGTACATTTGATTGCTCCGCGTATTTCTGAAGCCGGGAAACCTTGATTTGCTGCACGTAGCCCACCGTCTCTCCGTAAACGGGCTCACCTTTGTCGGCCCTTGGCTGGACTGAAACGCCTCCGAGTGTGGGCTTCCGCAGGCGGGTCTGCAACGCCTTGGCAGCAGCTAATTCAGCTTTGTCGATTATTGTCCCAAGACGCCCCAGGCGCGCAATTCGATCCACCCACCGCAAAAAGGTCAGGATTACGGCAGCAAAGGCAAACAGCGTGAGGCAGAACAGGGCAAAACGACCTCCTTTGTCATAAAGGCCGTTCAGAAGAGCAATAAGAGAGACAATGCTGAAAATAAACGATCCAATGAAACTGGAAAGGGCGTTTTGTGAAACGTCATCGGAGAGAACAAGCGGAAAGCTGCGCGGGGTAGCCGAACGGCTTGCCGAAGCGTAGGAGGAGACCATTGAGCCGACTGCAAAGGTGGCGATCACCAGCATACTGGCGGCAATGATTTTTAACAAAGTTTCAACCGTCTCGGCCGAGATATCCGGGACAAACGCTGGAACGTTTCCGAAATCCGCGGCCTTGGCCAGAAACGCCAGACCGATTGACAACATGCACATCGCAAAGGGCCTGAACCATAACCGTTCTCGCAGTCGGCTCACAAGGAGCTTCAACCTGCTGATCATTTTGAAAATCCTTTCATAATTGCACTTTTTGCCCTCGCTGCAATGGCAAAGAGTGCTTTGTAAGCGCCTGTCTCAATTTGTGCCCAATTCCGGTGAAAAAGGGTTCAGCATCAGCGCCTCCAGGCCGGGAGCGGCATGCAAAAGCATAAGTCGTTTCCGTGCCTGCCTTACAAAAATCCGGAAACGGCGCACCTTCTGACAGCCCTTCACGAGCCCCTCGGGCAATCGTTTTATAGCGTGCCGTAAGTCCAACCCCAGTTAAGCGTCAACCAGGCCGTCACCCGCTCATCCAGGGTGACGGCGGCACCTCAGTCATTCCTGCGTTCTCCACAACCGGACGGCATGCCTCACAGGCGCCTGCTCCTTGGCGTCCTGTGCAGTTGTTGGGTCAGCGCTTCCCGATTAGCCACCCTGAATCAGATAATTTCAGCCTGTTGTTCGATTTTTGTCAACTCTGCAGAATTCGAATACAAGTATGTTGGTCAGTGCAAAGACACCAGCTAAATCGAGATGAAAATATGCTCTGTCATCTATTCCGATCATTGCTCTGGCAGGTACTTCCTGATCTCCTTGCCAATATAAAATGTATAGCGGCACGTATGGCAGCCCGGGCAACCGAATCGCAATATCCGCGCCCTCAATCATTTCACCGCCGATTTCAATGGCTCGATTGACCAGCTGATCCGAAGCTTTTTCGAAACGTTTGGCCAAAGGCTGAGTAGCAAGGGCATGAGCTCCGGTAAAAAACATCCGTCCACCGGGAAGTTCCTGCGGCACAGTCAGCCGTCCACTTGGTGGCACTCCTTTGGAAAAAGATAAGGTGGTTAACAGTAAAATGCCAGCCTGATAACTGACTGGATGGTCGGCATTGCTTGCCATATTGATTCGCTGATTGGCCGGATCAATTATATATTGGACACCCAACAGAGGCACTTTAAAAAATTTGCCATCCCATACCGCACCGACAGACTCCGCTGCTTGTTGAGGTGAACGATTACATAGATCGATCCATGATTCCGCTGGTATTTGCTCCGCCCACCGGAACAATTCTTTTTGAGATGACGCCATTTGATTTATACCTCTATGCGTTAATGGCCGACAACGTTCAGCTTAATCGGCCGGGTACCGGATTTCCGCAAATGATGGCAGCGGCCGCCGCTATCCCGGCGGCGATCAGGACATCTGCCCTGGATTCATGCCGACCCACGATGTCGATTGCAGTGCCGGGATCATTGATTCCTGGCGACAATGCCCGCCCGGTATGGAATGAACCTCCAGCCATTCAGGGAAAACCGATCAATTCTTTTCGCTCTTCGTCCCATAGTTTCAGACGAATCCCGGACAGGCTTTTCCGGATAGTAAGTGGTGGCTTGTTTTTAAGCTCCGGCACGGAATCATGGCACTGCTTGAGTTGATAGTTCGGAATCCGGGGACTCAGATGATGAACATGGTGATATCCGATGCTGGCTGTCAACCAACGCAGTACCGCCGGCAACTTATAAAAAGAACTGCCTTCCATGGCTGCCCGCAACGCATCCCACTCCTGCCTGCGCGCCCAATATACGCCTTGGAACTGGTGTTGCACATAGAAAAGCCAAATTCCCATTATTCCCGCAAACCAGATCACCGGCAGCTGAATGAGAATAAACGTTCGCAAGCCTATGGTTTGCACAGCGGCCATAACCAGGAGGACGATGAATAGGTTGGTAAACACGACACTGGCACGTGCTTTGCGCTTTGACATTCGCCCTGGTAATCGAAAACGAAGCACAAAACTGAAAATAGCGCCCATGCCTAAAAGTATCAAAGGATTACGGTATATGCGGTACGCTATCTGATGTGTCCTAGATGCTTTTTCAAATTCTGTTCGGGTCATGGTCCAGATATCGCCAAACCCGCGTGCGTCAAGGTCGGCATAGCTGGCATGGTGCCGAAGATGACTCAATCGCCAGTCATCAAACGGGGTGAATACCAACAGACCCAATGCATGGCCGAAGAAAGTGTTGACCCTCTGCAGAGGAAACAGCGAGCCATGAACGCAGTCATGAAAAAGAATGAAAATCCTGACAAGAAACAAGGACGCAATAAACGACAGCATCAGGGTCAACCAATATGGGTATCCTTCATGAATCAGCCAAATCATAATCAGCCACAGGCAGCCGTAAGGCAGAAGGGTATTTGTCAATTGCCAGGCGGCTTTTATGGTACTTGGCCGGCGAAAGTTCCTTAGCGCAGAATACCACGAAGGCCACTCATGATCTGAGTTTCTTTTTTGGTGTGTGCTCTGGTAATCATTTTTTTCAGACATCTTATGCCTGCACCCCCTGGCATACCTTGGTTATGTTTGTGCTTTACAACGCCGGTAATCAGACGCGCGGATTTTTGGGCCGGCTGAACTGGCATTGTTATATTTTCTATTTTGCTGCTGCAGCCTTTGCCATACCGGCAAGAGCCTTTTCAATTTTTGAAATCATTTCCTCGCAGCCGGAAACATTGTGCCTTTTTTTCAAATATCTAGGATCGTTATATGATATCCATATGTTGTCTTCACAATCTTTCCAGATTAGAGCTTTTTGCGGCAGATCAATGGCCACGCTTTGCTGACACTTCATAAGCGGGCTTCCCACTTTAGGATTCCCGAAAATTATCAGTTCGGTTTCCCGCAGCTTTACCCCTGCTTTTTTAGCTGCTTCAGAGTGTTTAACTCTGTTAAATACTGTCATGCCGTTGTCTTTCAGAACACTTTCCAGTCTGTCTCCGGTTTCTTTCATTCCGAAAGAACTTTTAACGTCAATCATGCCCTCGGCTGCGTATGCTGAAACTGTCATTACCAGTACCGTCAATATAGCGGATATGAATGTTTTCATTTTATACTCCTTTCTATTTCGGTATAATGACATAACGCACAGATGCCCGCTTCCAGGCGTCCTATGCCGTTGTTGGTTCTATCTGCACAAATTAAATTTAAGTTTTTATTGATAAAGTGCAAAACCGGTTTCAATGAAAAAGGGCTTCATGAATAAAATCAAATATTTGATTTTATTCATGAAGCCCTTTTTCATTGCGGATAAGAACTCCGGGACCAGACGCATGATTCCGGAAAATGATCAGAAGTCTCGTGCTGGATTTCCGCAAATGATATCAGCGGCCGCCTCTATCCCGTCGGCGGTCACGGCATCTTTCCAAAGTTCATGCCGGTGCTTTATTCCGTGGCCGGTCAAAACGTAAATGCCGCGTACACCGGCGTTTTCCGCAAACGCCACATCATGGGGATGATCCCCTATCGCAAAAGACCGGGAAAGATCGATTCCGTGATCCTTTTCCGCCTTTTTGAGAAAATAGGGCTTTGGCTTGATGCATTCGCAGCCGTCCGAAGAATCATGGGGGCAGACGTAGGTATCTGTGATCCGGATTCCGCATTCGGCCAGGTAAGACACCACATGCCCGTTGACGCACCCGACATCGTCCATTGTCAGCAATCCCTTGGCAACGCCGGACTGATTGGTAACAATAAACAGCTCAAAGTGCTCGTTTAAACGGCGCAGAGCAGAAACGGTTCCTGCAAAAAATATCACCTGCGAAGGCCGGGAGAGATGGCCCCGGTCCTCGATAATGGTACCGTCCCGGTCCAGAAAGACCGCGGGCCGCTTTATGTTGTTTTCAATGGCCATGGAGTCAGACGCCTTGTTTTAACCCTTATCTCCGGACGAGTTTTTCCCAAAACCCCTTCGCCTTTCAAGCAATAATTTCCAGCGTCGCTGACGATGCCGGTAAAAAAATATGCGCAAAAAGCCAAACCATCGGTGAAAATAAGCCGGCGCTGATTTCAATCTTATCCGTGTGTCGAAATCCGGGCGATCATTTTATTGCTTTCCTTTATGAGCCAAAAAAAGTTCAGCTGCCGGGTTTGCGAAGTCGGCTGGCGCAACAGTTTCGCCGAAGAATCCTTTTCCGGTGTCATCCAAATCAATCCATCCTTGAAAAGTAAAAATATATATAATCTTCTTCTATCCCGGCTTTACGCAACCTGGTGGAAAGCAATGCAGCCGGTTTTCCAAAATGGCCTATGCGTTTTTCCAGGTTGTTTTTATGCAAACGCAGATCATCGTCGGATATCAACTTAAGTTCCGGCAAAGAGGTCCTGGTTTTATCAGATTTGATTTTTTCTTTTATTTTTTTCGCAATGGTTGAATATGGAATACTTCCTTTCAAATCTTTCGTAAGCATATAACGCGTTTTGGCATCGTCGATACTTCTTGTCAGCTGCTGAAAAGCCTGCCATTTCATATCCAATAATTTTTCTGACCGAAGATGAGAAAGACAAAGCCTGAAGTTTTTGTCTTTGGCATCATCATGGCGCCGGCGGCTGCTGTCGCTGCTTTTTTTCATGCTGTTTATGCACTTCTGTATTTCGTTTCGGGCGTCCTTTCCAGTTTCAGCAACAGATGCCTTCAGAAACGATCTGTCGATTAAAAAATCAGGATTTTCATCCAGAGAATCCAAATACTTTTGCCTGGTTTCACGTGTTCCGCATCGCAAGGTATAACCTAAACTGAGCGATTTAAAGCAAAAAAAGTCCCCCACCCGAAGGATAATGTGTTATAATGTTTGCTAAAACCAACGAAAGCAATAGCAACCACAACACACCCATCAGGTGG
>Ga0182239_1000003_pt1 | contig 115280 bp, 109 predicted proteins | sample hydfrate6_PW_210_FD_132456 | JGI IMG/M metagenome (GOLD analysis project Ga0182239, IMG submission 132456) | Subsurface microbial communities from deep shales in Texas, USA - hydraulic fracturing test 6_PW_210 | ecosystem: Environmental > Aquatic > Deep subsurface > Shale gas/oil reservoir >... | reverse complement strand
ATTTTAAGCGAAGGCATTGGCTGAATCCGTAAACGGTCAGGAGCGAAAAAACTGACCCCGGCCGCAGGGCTTCCTTCCTGCAACAACAGCGGACGCGGTAAAAAGCTTTTTACGAAACCATCAGCAAGGGATAAGAAACACAGAATCCAATAAAAAGATTTTGACCTTTGATGCAGTTTTAAAGTAAAATTATTTCTGGGGGTTATCTCAAAAAATAAACTTCGGCAGAAAATGTTCGCCTTTCTGCCACCCGCAGGCTCATATACCCAAATAGGCGATAAACATGGCAATGCCAGAGGAGGTCCATGAAACCGTCCCGTGACCGCAAATTGTCCCTTCCCGACATTGCCGAAAACACGAATCTGCTTGTTTTGCTCATCGACAGCCAGCGGCGGGTACAGAAGCTGATCATTCCCGAAAACCCGGAATCCGGCTCGCCTTTAAACGACATGGCCGGGAAGCCGCCGGGCGAGGTTTTGTGCTGCTGTAATGCTGAAGATTATCCGGAGGGGTGCGGAAACACCCCTGCCTGCGAGCAATGCGAAATCAACCGGGCCATCAGAGAAGCCATGGAGCGCCAGGCCGCCTGCCACCGCCGCAAAGCCCACCTTAACAAGCAATCCGGAGAGATCCGGTTTGGCTGCACGGTTTTTGTCTCCGCCATGTGCATCAACAATACAGAAAACCCCGCCGATCCGCACATACTCATGTGCGTGGAGGAAACCCAGCAGCTAAACCAGGCCATGACCGAAATTGCTGAGCAAAAAGCACAGCTGAGCAGCCTGTTTCACACATCTCCCATTGCCCTGGGCTTTGTGGAACCCCTGATGGAAAACAAAGTTGTCCGGGACCGGATCATCCGCGACGTCAATCAAAGGCTCTGCGAGATGACCGGATACCGGCGGGATGAACTGGTGGGAAAAAGCGCCCGCATTCTGTATCCGACAAAAGACGATTACGACCGGGTGGCCCGGGAGATACAGGAGCAGATTGCGCAAAAGGGCCTGGGCACGGTGGAAAGCAGATGGCAGACCAAAGATGGCCGGAATTTGGAAATTTCCCTGAGATCCGCCCCCATAGACCCGCAGAACCTCTCCCTTGGCCTGAGTTTTACCGGCATGGACATCACAGCTCAGAAGCAGGCCGCAAAAGAGCGCAAAAAGCTGGAAGAACGGCTCCGGCACAGCCAGAAGCTGGAGGCCGTGGGCAAGCTTTCCGGCGGAATCGCCCACGAATTTAACAATCTGCTCCAGATCATCAACGGGTATGCCGACCTGATGGCAGACGAACTGCCCCAGGACCACCAAGCCCGGGCGTGTTTAAATGAAATCAGCGCCGCCGGCAGCCGGGCCGCGGACCTGGTCCGCCACCTGCTGGCATTCAGCAGAAAACAGGTCATGCAGATGAAAGATATGGAGGTCAACGAACTCATTGACAAAACCATATCCATGCTGCGGAGTCTGATCGGGGAAAAAATCGAAATCGATTTTATTCCCGGGCGGCACGTGGGGCGGGTGCGCGTTGACACCGCCCATATCCAGCAGGTGCTGCTCAATTTATGCCTCAATGCCAAAGATGCCATGCCCGAAGGCGGCACCGTGACTGTTGAAACCGAAAATGTGCTCATCAACGGCCAGTACTGCCGGACCCATGAATGGGCCGAACCGGGACGGTTTGCCCTTATCAGCGTCACTGACACGGGCTGCGGCATGGACGCCCCAACAGCCGCCAGGAGTTTTGAACCTTTTTTTAACACCAAACCACGGGAGAAAAACAACGGTCTGGGCCTGTCCACAGCTTACGGCATTATCCGCCAGCACCAGGGCATGATCAATGTCTACTCCGAGCCGGACAAGGGCACCATGTTTAAAATCTATCTGCCGGTAACCCAAAGACGGGCCACGGAAGTGGAAGTCAACCTCCAGGGACGGGTCAAGGGCGGAACCGAAACCATCCTGGTGGCAGAAGACGATGAAATGGTCTGCGATTTGATGCAAACCGTGCTAAGCCGGGCCGGCTACAATGTTTTTTGCGCAAGAGACGGTGAGACGGCCATTGAATTGTTTACCCAAAACCGAGACAAAATTGATCTGGCGGTTCTTGACGTGGTCATGCCCGCAAAAGACGGCCGGCAGGTCCATGACGCCATCAAGGCATTCAACCCGGACATCCGGGTGCTTTTTTCCAGCGGATACAGCGGCAACGCCATTCACACCAATTTCGTACTCCACGAGGGCATGCAGCTTCTCCAAAAGCCCTTTACAACTGATGAACTGCTCAGAAAGGTCCGGGCTTTGCTGGATGCCGAAAAACCGTCGAAACAATAAGTGGCAAAAACCGCCTACCCGGTCTTTGCTTCTGCCAGGGGGCCTTTCCCGGTCAGCAAAAACTCGATCCAGTCAAATCCCAGCACCATCAGATCCGTATCCCTGGCTTCAACTGCAGCCTTCCGGCCGGCGGGGATCTCAAATCGCGTTAAAAACGAGCTGGAAAACACAAACTCCCTGAACCGGTCCGGGTTAAAGGCGGCCATGAAAACCATTTTCACGGCCGGATTCTCCATGCCTTTGGGCCCCCAGGGATTGGCGCGCAGCAAAGCATCAATGGCCGCCCAGCGGCGGTTGTGCTCAATAAAAGGCCCCAGCTCCTGGCCTGCGATCCACTGCTCCACGCTCTGGTACTGCTCCTGCTCATGGCCCTTGCAGTAAGGATGGCGCATGACAAAATACCGATCCGGCCGGCTGTCCTCCATGTTCCTGGACAGGGCAGGTTCTATGGGGTAGGCCCGGCATGAAAAGGGCCGGTCCTCATAGACCGTGCATCCCTGATCGGTTAAAAAGGAACACGGCCGGCCCTGGTTCTGGCTCATTTTGAGCATCACGTGCGGAAACCAGGGATTGTCGCGCACGGCCGTATAGGTATGGGTGTCAAGAAAGGTTTCCGAATCCATTTCCAGCCGGGATTTGAGCCGGATGATGTCATAGGGATACAAATACATGTCCGGGTTCCGGCAGCAGCGGGTAAAGCAGGGCACCCCGGGGTGACAGGCAAAATAAAACCCGCCGCCTGTCACTTCGCTGCGGCTGCCGTAAACCACCTTGTCAGGCGATTGTTTCATAAGCCTCTGGTTCATTGGGATTTAAAGAAATGTCAAAAAGATCCCGGGCGTTTTGCCACATGAGCCGGTCCAGAAAATCCCGGGAAAACCCGGCTTGCGCCAGCTCTCTTAGCTCCCGGTCCCAGGCATAGGGAATGTTGGGAAAATCCGACCCGTACAAAACCCTGTCTGCGCGCATCTCCGAAAGCCTTACCGGGTTGTCTATGGGCAGATAATCGGTAACCGCCATGGCCGTGTCCAGCCAGAGCCGGTCACTGGATTCAATGAGCCGGGCATAGGCGGAAAACTCGTCAGCCCCGAGATGGGGCACGCAAAGCCTGAGATCCTGATGGTTATCAAGCATGCGCTCGATTTTTTCCACCGCACAGATTTCATAAGGATCACAGGCATAAGCCGGACTTTTGGGTTCCCTTCCGGCATGGATGAGCAGGGGCTTTTTGGCCCGGCTGCAAACCCGGCAGATTTCATCCATTTCCGGGCTGTTTAAGTCAAAGCACTGGACATGGGCATGCAGCTTGACCCCGGCCAGGCCGGAATCAAAGGCTTTTTCCAGGATCCCGGCGGCATCCGGCTCTCCGGGAAAAACCGAGGCCAGACCGGTGACGCGGCCCGGATAATCCCGGCAGATCTCTGCCATGAAGCTGTTTAACTGCTCTGCAATGCCGGGCTTGTGCGCATACTGCAGGGCCACCACATGGCCCACTTTCCGGGCCAGCAGAAAGTCAATCACCGCCCGGGCATCGAGCCGGTAGCGTATGGGCCAGGCATGGGCGTCAAACCATTTCCAGATGGCCGAAAAAATGGCCCTGGGAAACACGTGCACATGGGCATCGATCACAAAGCCCGCTTCATGCGGAACACGGTCGCCCTCTGCATCGTTTAGCGCGGGCATGTTGGCCATATTGGGCTCTGATTGTCTGGATTCAGTGCTCATTGGCGCCTTACAATCTTATTTTCTCACTTTTACGGGCATTGTTTCCGGCGGGCGCAGAGCCGATCACAGGGGATACGGCGTAAGACTTTCAAACCCGTCTTCCGTGATCACAAAGGTCTGCTCAAACTGGGCCGACAGTTTGCGGTCCGCGGTCACTGCGGTCCACCCGTCATCTTCCACAAACAGCTTGGCCGTACCCAGGTTGATCATGGGCTCCACAGTAAAGACCATCCCCGGCACCAGCACCACGCCCTGGCCTTTTTTGCCGTAATGGGGCACCTGGGGCGGTTCATGAAAATCAAAACCCACGCCGTGGCCCACAAACTCCCTTACCACGGAGCAGCCCCGGCCCTCGGCATAGCGCTGGACGGCCCATCCGATATCGCCGATGGTACGGTCAGGGGTCAGCATTTCCATGGCGGCTTTGAGGCTGCCGGCGGCCACGTTCACAATCTTTTCCGCATCCGGTGACGGAGTGCCCACAAAAAATGTTTTGCTGGCATCCGCGTAATAGCCGTTATAAATATGGGTGATATCCACATTGATGATATCGCCGTCCTTTAACACGTAATCGCCGGGAATGCCGTGGCAGATCACCTCGTTGACCGATGTGCAAACACTCTTGGGAAAGCCCCGGTAATTGAGCGGGGCGGGTACGGCATTGTTGGCCATGGCATGTTCGTGGACAAGGGTGTTGATCTCTTCAGTGGTCATGCCGGCCGCAAGCTTGCCGGCCACAAGATCCAGCCCCTCGATCACCAGCCGGCCGGCAGCGCGGATGGCCTCAATATCTGCTGCCTGCTTGAGCTCGATGTTGTATTTCTGACGGTACCATTTGCCGATATCAACGGGATTGGCATTTTGTTTGCCCATGCAGCATTTCTTGTATTTTTTCCCGCTGCCGCAGGGACACGGGTCGTTTCTTCCGATTTTACTCATGTTTTTCATTGTCTGTTACCTGCTTTAACCGGGCCGGCTGGATTTTCATGGATTTTTGAAAGCCGGCGGGCCGTTTTTTCCAACATTTATCCAATTGGCTTAAATCACAAGAACTTTATTAATAATCCAGGCGGTCCGGCCTGTCAAGCAATTGCACGGCAAGGTCTTTTCTGGTATGAAGACAGTTGTTAAATTCCGTATCTCCAAACCCCGTTGAACAAGGCCAAATCATGAAACAGGACGAATTGATCTTAAAGACCGTCAAGGAAATTGTGGTTAAATTCATAGAGGTGGGAACGGTTTCCCCTTCGAGTTTCCATGACCATTTCCGCAATATCTACAGGACCGTGGAAAAATCCGTGCGCGAGACCCCTTCGGAAAAACCCGATCAATCCCGGTCTGAATAATCCGCGCCCGCACGCCTGCCCGGAGGGTATTGATGAAGCTTTGCCCGGGTGGATCAGTGGGCCGCGGCCCAGTTGCCGCCCACGGCCATGTTGACCTTTAAAGGCACGGAAAGTTCGGCGATATTTTCCATGATCTGCCGGACCCGCTGCTGAACCGTTTCCAACTCCTCTTCCGGAACCTCAAATACCAGTTCGTCATGCACGGTCAGCAGCATGGCCGTTTGCAGCCCCTGTTTTGAAAGATCCGCATCCACTTGTATCATGGCCAGCTTCAAAAGATCGGCCGCTGTGCCCTGGATGGGGGTGTTGATGGCTGCGCGCTCGGCCATACCGCGCATATTGGCGTTTTTGCTGTTAATGTCGGGAATATGGCGGATCCGCCCGAATCGCGTGGAAACCCGCCCGGTTTGGCGGGCATCTTCAATGGTCTGGTCAATGAACCTTTTTACCCCGGCGTAGCGCTCAAAATAATGATCAATATAGGTTTGCGCCATTTTCCGGGTGATCCCCAGCTCCCTGGACAGGGAATAGGCACCCATACCGTAAATGATGCCGAAATTGATGGTCTTGGCCTGCTGGCGCAGTTCCGGGGTCACGTTTTGCCGATCCGTGAAAAACACTTCGGCCGCGGTCCGGGCGTGGATGTCTTCATCATTGGCAAAAGCGGAAATCAGAATTTCATCGCCTGAGTAATGGGCCAGCAGGCGAAGCTCGATCTGGGAATAATCGGCTGCCACAAAATGCCAGCCCTGTTTGGGAATAAACGCCCGGCGCACATCCCGGCCCGCCTCAGTGCGGATGGGAATGTTTTGCAGATTGGGATTGGAACTGCTCAGCCGGCCCGTGGCCGTTATCGTCTGGTTAAAAGAGGTATGAATCCGGCCGGTTGCCGGGTTGATCAGCCCGAAAAGCGCATCCACGTATGTGGACTTGAGCTTGGCCAGCATCCGGTGGTGCAGCACCAGCTCCGGCAGTTCATGGTGCCGGCACAGGGCGGTGAGCACCTCCACATCCGTGGAATAGCCGGTTTTTTTCTTTGTTTTTTTCTGTGTGGGCAGATTGAGCTTGTCAAAAAGAATACGGCCAAGCTGCTGAGAGGAATTGATGTTGAATTCTTCACCGGCCAGGGTGTAAATATCGGCTTCAATGCGCTCAAGCTCTTGGGCCAGGTCCCCGGACATGGCCTGCAGCCGGTCTTTGTCCACCCGGATACCGGTTTCCTCCATTTTCACCAGCACCGGCACCAGCGGCAGTTCAATGCCGGACAAAAGTTCAGACAGGCCCGCGGAGTCAAGCATTGGAGAAAGCTTGAAATAAGCGGCCAGGGTGATGTCTGCATCCTCGCACGCATAGGTCACCGCCTTTTCCACGGGCACCTGGGCAAAGCTTTCAAGCCTGCCCCCCTGGGCTGAGACAACTTCGTCATAGGTGATCATCCGGTGATCCAGATAATCCATGGCAATCTGGTTTAATCCATGAGCCCGCTTTTCCGGGTTGATCAGATAGGAGGCCAGCATGGTGTCAAAGATTACGCCTTCCAGATTCGCCCCGCTGCGGCGCAGAACCGTCCAGTCATACTTGATGTTCTGGCCGATCTTTCCGATTTCCGGGTTTTCCAGCACCGGGGCGAGCCTTTTTAAGACCTCGGCTTTTGAAAGCTGGGGTGCGGCATCCGGGCCTGTGTGGCCGCATGGGATGTAATAGGCGCAGTCGGTTTCCATGGCCACGGAAATGCCCACCAATTCGGCGCGCACCGCTTCGGTTGAAGTGGTTTCCGTGTCAATGGCAAAAAAGGGGCTTTTTTCCAGTTTTTCCGCAAGGACCTCAAGGCCGGCGGCATCGCGCACCACACGATAATCCTTGGCCGACAGATCCGAGACCACGGGATAGTCCTCCTGGAGCTTTCGAAACTCCAGGTCCCGAAACAGCCGGGCCAGATGATTGGCATCCGGGGCTTTTTTGGCCAGATCTTTGGGGTTGAAAGCGACGGGCGCATTTGTGACAATTTTTGCCAGTTTCCGGCTCAAAAACGCCTGATCCCGGAATTGTTCGAGTTTCTCCCGCTGCTTGCCCGCACGGATCTCATCTATGCGGGCATAGAGCTCGTCCATGCCCCCGTAGGTCTGCACCAGAGTGGCGGCAGTCTTGGGCCCGATGCCGGGCACGCCCGGAATATTATCGGAAGAATCTCCGGAAAGGCCCTGAATATCGAGCATCTGGTGCGGTTCCACGCCCTTTTCAGCCAGTACGCGGTCCCTGTCCGTGACCTGGTCCTTCATGGGGTCCCACATGGTGACCTTGTCGGTGATCAACTGGATCATGTCCTTATCCCCGGTGACCATGACCACTTCAAATCCCGCCGCCTCTGCCTGGCGGGCCAGGGTCCCGATAAGATCATCTGCTTCATAGCCGTCCATAAGAAAAACCGGGACGTTAAAGCCCCCGGTGATCTCGTGGATCACCGGGATCTGCATGGCCAGGTCTTCGGGCATCTCAGGCCGGTGGCCCTTGTAGTCCGGATAGAGTTCATGGCGGAACGTGGGCTTCCGGCTGTCAAAAACCATGGCCACATATTTGGGGTCCCGGTCATGGATGAGCTTGATCAGCATCCGGGCAAACCCGTAGGCCGCGTTGGTGGGAAATCCCCTGGAGGTGGAAAGGGACCGGATGGCGTGATAGGCCCGGTGAATGTAGGTGCTGCCGTCGACCAGATAAATTCGTTGTTCATCGCTCATGGGCTGTATCCGGATCTTTTTTGCCGGGTTATTGCTGCCGGCCGGCTATGATGGATTTGATCTCTGATAACTGGTCAATGTAGTAGTCCGCACAAAGCCCGGGATTGCCGCAGGCGACAAACACCACGCCCGCGGCTTCGGCCGCGTATTGATCCAGTTGCGAATCTCCGATGTAGAGCACCTCCCGGGGGCCGGCCCGGAAACGGGCCATGATGGCATACAGCTGCTCCGGGTGCGGTTTTGGGTTGGCCACGTCCATGGCCGTGACCACCAGGTCAAAACAATTCTCCAGCCCGTGTTCTTCCAGAACCCGGTTCATGGTATCCGAGCGGTTGGTGGCCACAGCGGTTTTCAGACCGTTTCTGCACCAGCAAAGCACATCCTTTAAGTCCGGGGCCATTTTCATGTAACGGATATAAGGGCCGTAGCCCCTTTTTCTGCGAAAGGCCTGGGCTGCGGCAAATTCATCGGCATCCGGGAAAAGATGGGCTATGGCCTGGTCTGCGGTGTGCATCTGGCAGTAGGCAAACTGCGCATCGGTCATGGGCGGTTTGGAAAAATGAGCCAGGATATCGTTGTAATAGGCCTGGTTGGCCGCTTCAGTGTCAAACATGACCCCGTCGCAGTCAAAGGCCGCAACCTTTAATGCTGTCATACCCTAACCTTACTGTTTGGTCTTTCCCGGGCCCGCGGGCCGGAGCAGACCCGAGACCACAATGGAAATGGTGCCGGCCACGTCACTGTCTGTTTTAAGAAAGACAGTATCATAAAACCGGCCGGGTTTATCCCGCTGGTTTTCCACGTGCAGGGCGTAGCCGTTTTTCCCGTTTTCCCGGATCTGGCTGAGCCTATAGTCGATATCCACCCCCCGGGCTGCGGAAAGCCCGGTAATGTTGAGGCCTTCGTCGGTTTCCGGAAAAATTTTAACTGTTTGGGCAATGCTCTCCCCCTGCCGCCCCTTTAAAATCACCCTGCGGGGGGAGACCGTGACATAAGGCTTTACTTTGCCGTAAATCTTTAACTCAAGCTGCGGGTTTTCCGGATCACTGGTATCCACCTTTATGGTTTTGCTCAGATCATGGCCGGCATTGCCGGAGCTTGTGGTTACCCGCACTTTTAATTTTCCCTCCTCGCCGGGAAGGATGCGGTCGGGTTTTTCGACCGTGGCACACCCTCACCCGGTGCGCACGGACCCGATCTCCAGGGGCGCATCCCCCGGATTGGCGATAACAAAGGAATAAATGATCTTTTCACCGGCATAAACCGCGCCCCAGTCATGGACGGCATTTTCCACCACTGCCCGGGGGGCATTTTCCTGGGCCGGCACTGCTGCCGGCATGCAAAGGGCTGCTGATAGAAGGGCAATCAATGCAGCCTGCAATATCCGATATTGTAGCATATCGTGTTTCCTTTCATCAGCAGATAATGCAAAACGCTTTAACAAACCTTTTCCATGGGTAATACGGAATCCCGGAGGCAATGTCAAGGCCTGCCGGACAAAAGCCGGATACAGGGCTTGCCGGGCGGCCGGGTTTCTGATAGGAATCGGTATATCCTGGGCACTTGGACAACCCCCTGATCCGGAGACAAACGTTATAATGGAAATCCAATCGGCGCTTTCACGGGAAATCCGTTTTATGATCGGCGCGGCCTGCTTTGTGGTGATCGTGGCGGGAATGCGCGCGGCTGCCGGCATCCTTGTGCCGTTTCTGCTCTCGGTATTCATTGCCATCATTTTTACGCCCCTGCTGTTCTGGCTTCAGAAAAAAAGACTGCCCAAAATTGCGGCCATCGGCCTGATCATGGCCATTATCATTGCCCTGGGCACGCTTTTGATCCAGTTTGTGGGCGGTTCTGTGGGTGAGTTCACAACCACCCTTCCCATATACCAGAAACGCCTGCTGGCCGAATCCTCAAAACTCATATCCTGGTTAAATGACCGGGGCATTGTGGTTTCCGAACAGATGTTTCGGGAATACCTGGATCCGGGAATGGCCATGCAAATGGTCTCCCGCACACTGACCGGTCTGAGCGGGGCGCTGACCAACGCGTTTTTAATTCTGTTGACCGTGATTTTCATCCTTTTGGAAGCCGCCCGTTTTCCGGAAAAAATCCGCTCCGCATTCAAGGATCCGGAAAAATCCCTGGCCAACTTCAGCCGGTTTACCAAAAGCGTCAACCGCTACCTGGCCTTAAAGACCCTTTTCAGCCTGGCTACCGGCATTTTCATCTGGATCTGGCTGTCTGTACTGGGCCTGGACTTTGCCTTTCTCTGGGGCCTTCTGGCGTTTCTGCTCAACTATGTGCCCAATATTGGCTCCATTATCGCAGCTGTTCCCCCCATTCTGCTGGCCCTGGCCCAGCTGGGCGTCTGGCCGGCGACCCTTTGCGCCCTGGGTTTTGTGGCGGTCAACGTGGTTATCGGAAACCTTCTTGAACCCCGGTTTATGGGAAGCGGCCTGGGCCTTTCCACCCTGGTGGCGTTTCTCTCCCTGGTGTTCTGGGGCTGGGTTCTGGGCCCGGTGGGAATGCTGCTGTCTGTGCCCCTGACCATGATTTTTAAAATCGCCCTGGAAAACAGCCCGGAAGCCAGGTGGCTGTCTGTCATGCTCGACAGCGAGGCCACGGCTGCCGCGGATGCCCATCCAGATCAGAACGCACCGGTTTTGCCTGAAAGCAAATGATTTTTCCAAAGCAGAGATCCCCCATACCCCTGAAATATACCCTGAGCAGCTTGTATTTTCTTTACTTCGGGGTACTGGGCATCTATCTGCCCTATTTCAACCTATACTGCTACAGGCTTGGATTTTCCGGGTTTGAAATCGGCTCCATTTCGGCCATGCGCACCCTTACCACCGCCCTTTTCCCCCTGATCTGGGCAGCGCTGGCAGACCGGTTTTCCATGCGCCGGCCCATATTTATTTTCTGTCATTTTACCAGCACAGCCATATGGGCATTTTATCTGGTCTTCACGGATTTTGCGACCATGTTTGTAATCACGGCCTTTTACGGGGTGTTTTACGCGCCCTTGATTTCCTTTCTGGAATCATTTTCAATGGATCTGCTGGATACGGAGAAAAACCGCTACGGCAACCTGCGGGCCTGGGGGTCGATCGGCTTTATCCTTATGGTCACGGGCGTGGGCCGGGCCATTGACATTTTTTCCGTGCAAATCATCATCCCCCTGATCCTGACCGGCTCTTTGCTGCAATCCATCCTGGCCTTCAAGGTGCCGCAAACCGCCAAAGGCAAAAAGTTCGATTTTTCCGCAGGCGCCCGTTATCTTTGGAACAAACGCGTGGTTTTTTTTCTGATGGCCGCCTTTCTGATGCTGGCCAGCCACGGCACATATTATGGTTTTTTCTCCATCCACCTGGAAAACCTGGGCTTTACAAGCACCTTTATCGGTTTTGCCTGGGCCCTGGCCGTTATTGCCGAAATCGGCATCATGATTTACTCCAGGCCCATATTCCAGCGCTTTTCCCATGAACGGGTGCTCATTGCCGCGTTTGCATTCACCTGTCTGAGATGGTTTGTGGTGGCAGGCGCCCAATCGGCCTGGCTCATTATTGTTACCCAGATGCTCCACGCCTTTTCCTACGGGGCCTTTCACGTGGCCAGCATCCTCTACATCGACGAACTGACCCCGGCAGCGGCCAAAACCCTGGGCCAGGCGGTCAACAATGCCGTCACCTACGGCCTGGGCATCATGATCGGTTTTTTTGTCAACGGCATTTTTTTCGAGATTATCGGAGCGCCGGCCCTTTTTACGGCAAGCGGCGTGCTGGCATTGCTTGGCGGGCTGCTTATGGTATTTGAAACCGCCACCCGAAAGCAGGCGCCATAGGCGGGCCTTTATCCGGATTTTGGCAGGATCACCAGATAATAAATCCGTCCCCTGTGCTGCATGTGACCTGCGGCCATGCGTGCGCCGGCCCCGGAGCCCCAGAACAGGTCTGCGCGCTTTTTGCCGGAAATCGCACTTCCCGTATCCTGGCTGCAGGCAAAGCGGCAAAAAGGCACCCAGTCATGCTTACGGCCGGCCGCATTTCTATCTGGCGGCTTTTTTGCGCAAATAAACAAAAGCGCCCCTGCAGGGGAAACATCACGGTCCAGCGCCACTGAACGGCCCGGGGTCAGATCCACGCCCAGGGAACCTTTCGGGCCGCCCCGGGCTTTTCTGAAAAACACGTACCTGGGATTGGAAAACAACACCTCCCGGATCTCCCCGGGGTGTTTTTCAAGATATGCGGCAATGGCCTGCATGGACATCTCGGATCTTTCAATTTTTCCTTTATCTATCAAATACTTGCCGATGCTTTTGTAAGGCCGGCCGTTTGTGATGTCAAACTGCACGGCAATCATATCCCCGTCCTGCAGGCGGATCCGGCCGGAGCCCTGCACATGCAGGAAAAACAGCTTTACCGGATCTGCCACCCAGGCAATCACCTCCGCCCTGGCTTGGAGCACATCGCTTGTATCAATGGTGCGGCGGTCATAATAGGGGACCACCCGGCCTTCTGCCAGGCGGCCCACGGCGGAGCGGCTGTCACATCCGGCATCAAATGCCGACAGATCCAGCTCAACCAGATCCTTTGGCCGGCCGTAAACCGGGTATTGAAACAAGCCGGTCTTTTTCCTGCTGCCCTGGATCACGGGTTCATAATAGCCTGTAAACAACACTGAAACCGGCTTGCTTTGCTCAATGTGGGCATAGACCCGGGCATTTTTCCGGAAAAATTTCTTTAGTGCCCCTGCAGAAGGCTTTTTTTCCACAAACTGCTGAAATCTGCGCAATCCTGAGATCAAATCTTCCACCGCGTAAGTATCCGGACCATAAGCCATCCTGCGGGAGGGGGGAAGTTTTTCGTAATAGGCAATGGTTTGCCCGATGGCCCGGAATAGCCCGGAATAGTCGAGATCATCGGCAAACACGGGATGTCTGGCTTCCGGCACTTCGGTCATTTGCGCGCATGCCAGAGTCGGCAGCGCCCACAGGGCGGCAAATAAGACTGCGGCTGTCAGCTGCTGAAACACAAAAACCGGGACAGATCGCCGCCAATTACCCATCTGTGTCATTTTCATCCGCGCTCTCTGTTTCCATCTGCCTGGCCTTGTTGTCCACCGGCCCTGGCGGGTTTAAATCCTTGCGATCATCTTCCACCACACCCATTTCCCGGAAACGGCGCGCAGATACCAGTACCCGGCGTTCCAGGGCGCCGGCTGTCTTGTTGTAAGCCGAAACACTTTTGTCCAGGTCCCGCCCCAATTGGTTGAAATGCCGGACCATGGAGTAAATCCGCCCGTAAAGTTCACTTCCCAGATCAATGGCCGCCCTGGCGTTTTCCACCGCCGTTTCCTGGCGCCAGGAATAGGCCACGGTTTTGAGCAATGTGATCAGGGTTGTGGGTGTGGCCAGAATCACACCTTTGGCAGCCCCCTCCTCAATTAAGCCGGGCTGGCAGGACAGGGCTGCGCTGAAGAAATTCTCCCCCGGCATAAACAGCACCACAAACTCGGGGGTGGGCTCAAACTGCCGCCAGTAAGCCTTCTGGGCCAGGCGGTTCATGTGGCTTTTGACCTGGCCCGCGTGGCGCTCAAGGGGTTGTTGGACATCTTCTTCATCACCGTTATCCAGAGAATCGAGGTAGGCCGACAAGGGCACCTTTGCGTCAACGACCACCTGACGATTCCCCGGCAGCCGGACAATCATATCCGGCCGCAGCATCCCGTCTTCAGTGGCAGCAGAGGGTTGCTGGTAAAAGTCGCAATGATCCTGCATGCCCGCAATCTCGGCCACCCGGCGCAGCGTCATCTCCCCCCAGCGGCCCCGGACCTGAGGCAGGCGCAGGGCCTGGACCAGGCGTCCGGTTTCCCGCTGCAGATCCTGCTGGGTGCGGGCCATGGAGGAAACCTGCTCGGTGAGGCTGCCGTAGGCCTGCTGACGGGCCTGCTCCATTTCCCGGACTCTTTTCTCGTATTTTTCCAGGGTGTCGACCAGGGGCTGGACCATGTCTCCCACTGCCCTGCTGCGGCCTTCCATGTCGGTCTTTGCCGCGCCTAAGTACCGGGAAAACGTTGTTTTGGCCAAGTTCATGAATGCCTGGTTGTTTTCCTGCAGGGCCCGGGCCGATAGTGCGGAGAAACTTTCCGCCATCCGGTCCCGGGCCTGCTCGAGCATGGCTGATTTTTCCCGGGCGGCGCTCAACTCCGTGCGGCACTGGGTGTACTGCCGATATAGCTGATTGTGCCGGGCCCGCAGCCTGTACAGGACAATGCCCAAAACAAGGAGCACGGCCAGAGCACCGGCAGCTATGCCGGCAGCCAGGTACAGAATTTCAAGGGAAACGGAAATACGCATCAGAAATCACACACCCGGAAATTCACGCGCCTGAATCCTGCGGGGATTCGGGACTGCGGACAAAATGGCCGCTTTTGCCGCCGGATTTTTCCACAAGACACACCTCTGAAATGGTCATGGCCCGGTCATGGGACTTGCACATGTCATAGACGGTCAGTGCGGCAACAGATGCGGCCGTCATGGCCTCCATTTCCACGCCGGTGCGGTCATCGGCCCGGACTGCGGCCCGGATTTCAAAACAGCCGGCATCCTTGTCCGGGTAAAAATCCACCTGCACGTGCCGGATACAAATGGGATGGCACATGGGAATGAGCAAATGGGTCTGCTTGGCGGCCATGACCCCGGCGATCCTGGCGGTTTCCAGAACATTGCCCTTGCGGCCCTGATTGGACACAATTTTTTCAAACGTGTCGGCCTTCATGGAAACCACAGCCCGGGCAACGGCCTGGCGGCTGGAGACATCCTTTCCGCCCACATCAACCATCCGCACCCGTCCCTGCTGATCCAGGTGGGTAAATTCCGCCATCTATAGCGCCCTCCTGCTGTTTTTATTCAAAATACTCAGTTTTGGCGGTCACGCGCTTTTTGACCGCATCAATCATCCGGGCCATGCAGGCCAGCACGTTTTCCCGGAAATCGCCGGCCACGGCTATGAGCATGATATCATCACCCACCGCCAGTTCGGTTGTTTCCGTGATTTCCACCAGGATTTCCACAATCCCGGGCTGCTGCTTCTCTGTATCAATGATCTCGTCGATCCGGTCCCGGTTGACTTCCAGCCGCACCCCGGACACGGGGCGGCCGTCGCGGGAAGTGGCCCGGACAACGCCGTGGTGGGTCAGGATCATGCCCACCCGGTCATAATCCGCAGATGTCTTGATCTGGTTTATAAGCCGGTTCTGATCCATTGTATTAAGGTCCTTTTTTCTGTTTTTCCAGGCGGGATCTTGCGGTTTCCAGGTCCGCCGGTGTGTTGATGTTAAAAAACGTATCCAGATCAGGATCAGCCTCCATGACTTTTTCCGCCGGAATCACCTTGACCCGGAGGTTTTCAAACACCCGTCGGATCTTGAATTTTTCCTGCCGCAGATGGCGCTCCACAACGGCAAGGCTTTGGCTGGCATACGCGGCACAAAGAGGCTCCAAACCCGCAGGGGTCCGGGCCATGACCGCATCGACGCCCGGCTCCAGTTCGGATAAAACCAGATCCACCACGGATTTCCGAATAAAGGGAGTATCACAGGCAACAGCGAAAATATAGGGGGTCGGGGAATAAAACAGCCCGGCATGAATGCCGGTAAGCGAACTGCGCGCTGAAAACAAATCCGTCACCAGGCCGGCATCCCAGGGCAGGTAGGCCAGGGGATCATGGGTTATGATCAGCACCCGGGAAAACATCTGCCCCAGCAGGGCCGTCACCGGTTCTATCACGGGCCGGCCGTGCAGATCCAGAAATGCCTTGTTGATGCCGTTAAACCGGGAACTCCGCCCCCCGGCCAGAATCACCCCGCTGCAGGAAAGATCCATCTTATCTCCAGGAAAACAAAATCTTGATCTAGTGGGCAGCAATAGTATAGACTGCGTTTATTTTCAATTGTTTTATGGCAGACGGCCCGGTACATGGCCATCTGTCATATTCTGGTTGCTGAAAAACAGCGGCTGAAAACAAGGACGCTTCAATGAACAATACCGCCAAAACCCTGTATCAGGCAGCAGACATCAAAGATGCGCTCGACCGGATGGCTGCAGATATTCTCAGTTCCCGTAAAGACGCAAAAAATCTTGCCCTGGTGGGGATCCACTCCAGAGGCGTGTTTCTGGCAAAGCGGATCCGGCAGCAGATCGCCAACATGGCTGCCATGGACATACCTGCCGGGGAAATGGACATCAATCTGTACAGGGATGACTGGACCGGCATCAACCATCAGCCCGAGGTCCGGTCCACTCGCATTGATTTTGACGTCAATCACCGGGAGGTCATTCTCGTGGATGATGTTCTTTATACCGGCCGCACCATAAGGGCTGCCCTGGATGCGATCATCGACTTTGGCCGGCCCAAACGCATAGAACTGGCCGTGCTCATTGACCGCGGCCACCGGGAACTGCCGATTCAGCCCGATTATACCGGTCTGCTTGTCCAGACCCGCAAAACCGAAGCGGTCAATGTTTTGCTCACCGAATACGACGGTGTTGACCGGGTGGACCTGATTGCCGAACAATAGCGCGCCGGGGGCGCATTTCATAAGGTCAAAAATTCTCATGGGACGAAAGCAGCATCTTCACCACGCACCAAAAAACATTGACATTGGCGTGATAACAGTCTCCACCACCCGCACCGCCGATGATGACAAAAGCGGGCTGTGGATAAAAAAGCAGGCCAAAAAAGAAGGCCACAGGATTGCCCGCTATTGCATTGTCTCAGACAGCCGGGAGCTTATTGTCCGGGAAGTGGCCCACAGCGTCTCCGGTAATGGCTTGCACGCCCTGATATTGACCGGGGGTACGGGCATGGGTTTTTCCGATGTCACCATTGAAGCTGTCAGACCCTTGTTTGACAAGGAGATGGGCGCGTTTTCAACACTTTTCACCCAGCTCAGCTTTGAGAAAGTCGATTCCGCAGCATTGCTGTCCAGGGCCGCGGCCGGTATCATCGGCAAAACCGCCGTATTCTGCCTTCCAGGGAGCCTGGAAGCCTGCAAACTGGCGTGCAATGAATTGATTTTTCCGGAAATCAAACATATCGCCGCCCATCTCATCACATAGATCCAAGCGGCTCATATAGAAGATCTTATCTTAACAAGGAGAACATTGCCATGTTCGGTATCGGCATGCCCGAACTGATCGTGATTTTAGCCGTGGCCCTGATTGTATTCGGGCCCAAAAAACTGCCGGATCTTGCCCGGTCTTTGGGAAAAGCGATCAATGAATTCAAAAACGCAACGCAAGACCTGAAGGATTCGGTGGACAGCGAATTCAAGGACGTTAAAAAACCTTTCGAGGATGCGGCCAAAGACGTCAACCAGATAGAGAACCGCCCCAAACCTTCTGCGAATGACAGTTTTTCACCGGATTCTGAAAAAAAGGAACCCGTAACCGCAGCCCCGGACACCAAACCGTCAGACAGGACAGGGCAAGACGCAGATACCGGCGAATTTTCGCACTCTTTTGACCCGGAGGCCCAAACCCAGAGCCAAAAAAACGAACATGGCCATGGATGAAGAAGAAAAACTGCCTTTAACCGAGCATCTCGAGGAGTTGCGAGACCGGCTGATCCGGTGCTTTGTCGCCATATTCGGCGGCTTTGTCATCGCCTACGTCTTCAAGGAAAGACTGTTTCAGATTTTGACCCGGCCCCTGATCCGTGTCATGGAGCAAGGCGACACCCTGATTTTCACCGGCATTCCGGAAGCCTTTTTCACTTACCTGAAAGTGTCCCTGCTGGCCGGCCTGATGCTGGCCGCCCCTGTTGTGATCTACCAGTTCTGGATGTTTGTGGCCCCGGGGCTGTATAAAGACGAGCGGCGGCTGATGATACCCATCGTGTTCGTCTCTGCCTTTTTTTTTATCGGCGGCGCCCTGTTTGGCTATTTCCTGGTGTTTCCCTTTGGGTTCAAATTCCTGCTCGGCTTTGCCTCTGAAACCATCCGGCCCCTGCCGTCCATGCGGGAGTATTTGAGCTTTTCCGCAAAGCTTTTGCTGGCCTTTGGGTTTGTTTTTGAACTGCCCATTGTCATCACGTTTATGGCCCGGCTGGGCCTGGTAACCGTGCCTTTTCTGAAAAAAAACCGGAAATATGCCCTGCTGATCTTTTTTGCCGGTGCCGCGCTTCTTACGCCTCCGGATGTTATCACCCAGATCATGCTTGCCGCCCCCATGATGGTGCTTTATGAAATCAGCATTATGGGCGCACGAGTTTTCGGCCGATCCCGACAGGCAGAAGACCCGGATGAGCAGAAAAGCGACGGCAATAAAGATGTCTGATGCCCGATTTCATGCTTCATCAAATGTAATTGACAGGCTTGCCAAATGCTGCTATAAAAATATACCTGAAGAATAGAAAATTTGGCGGATTGTTATAGGTGGGCGATTCCACATAAATATGCTTTTAACCAGTTTGGCGCAAGGAGGACAGAATGAAAAAACGATTTGCGATCCTGACAGCAGCTGCATGCATGGTCGTGGTATTTCTGGCTGCAGGCCTTTATGCCGGCACCGGAGACAGCTGCCCGGATGTAATCAAGATGGAAAATCAAGAGGCCTTTGAGCAGCACCGCATGCCCATTGTCGAGTTTGACCACGGCGCCCATCTCAAGGCCGATCCGGATGGATTGGGCATTGGCTGCGGCGAATGCCACCATGATGAAAACGGCGAACCCCTGGCGGATCTGCAGGCCGGCGACGAGGTCCAGGGCTGCTTTGAATGCCACGACGGTACCGGCGCCGGCACCCCGAAGGATTTCATGGGCCCCGCACCTGACGCAGAGACACTGAATTCATACTACACCGCCGTTCACGTCAATTGCGTTGGCTGCCACAAAGAGCAGGGCGGTCCAAAAGCTTGCAACGAATGCCACGTCAGGGAGTAGCCAAATCGGTATAAAAGCCGGTTTTTTCAAACAAGCCATTGAAAAAAAAGCCCCGTAAAGCAAATGATTTTGCTTTACGGGGCTTTTTGCTGCCTTTTCTCAATCACAGGCTATTTTTGCACCTGATGCCGATGGTTTCTGGCGGCCTTTATAAAAGCAGGCGCCCAGCCCGGCATCCCCAGACAGTGAATATGGGTATAGGTGGCAAGCACGTTTTTATAACATAACCCGTCTCTTCCGTTGACAATTCCCCGGCCCTTTTCCATGCAAAACACCATGTCCGACTTCCTGCCCGTAAATTCCAGGACCCGGGAGTAATGAAATTCATGGCCCCGGATTCTGGTGCCTTCGGGGAAATACAAATTCGGCCCGTCCACATCCGCAATGGTGTAACCGTGCCCTTGGGGGCGCCCGGAGGAAAACCCGAAAACAAGGGGAAAGACACCGGCCATGGGATAGGTTTCACCCTCCAGAACAAGAGATTGTCCAAGATACATAAGACCCCCGCATTCTGCATAAATGGGCAGTCCGCAATCCGCGGCCGCCTTGACCGCATTGCGGAAATCATTGTTTTGAGCCAGGCGAAGGGCGTGGGTTTCCGGAAATCCCCCGCCGATATAAAGACCATCCACATCTTGCAGACCGGAATCCGAAAGCGGGCTTAAATCAACGATTTCCGCCCCCAAAGCATCAATGGCCGCCAGGTTTTCCGGATAGTAGAACTGGAATGCCGAATCACGGATTACACCGATCCGCACACGGTTTTTACCAAAGGATACATTTGTTTCCCCCTGCCCCCCCGGGGAAAGGGAAATAAGGGAGCGGATCTCCTCCGTGTCATTGCTGCCGCTTTCGGCCGCAAAAGGGTTTTCCGCAGCCGTGCGGGCGGTTTCAACAATGCGATCCAGATCCACACTCGATGAGACTGCTTTTGCCACCGACTCCACCGCCCCTGCTGCAAGGGCGTGCTCCGGGGTCGGAATCAGCCCCATATGCCTTTCTGGAAAATCCTGCTGGGGAAGCTTGGGAATAGCCCCGAATACGGGAACATTGCAGCGCGATTCAATACTGGTGCGCAGGATCCGTTCATGACGGGCCCCTGCCACCCGGTTTAAAATCACGCCACCGATGTTGACCATGGGATCAAAATGGAGGCAGCCCAGGATAATAGCGGCCATGGTGCGGGTGGTCTTGGTGCAGTCAACACACAGGATAACCGGTGTGTTCAAAAGCTTGGCCAAAGAAGCAGTAGAAGTGGACCCCTGGGCATCCAGGCCGTCAAAAAGACCCCGATTGCCTTCGATTACAGAAATGTCTGAATCAGCGGAATGCCTGCAGAAGGATGCTTTGACACAGGCATCAGAAAAAAGGAAAGGATCCAGGTTGTGGCAGGGCCGGCCGGCCGCCAGAGCCAGCCAGCCTGCATCAATGTAGTCCGGCCCCTTTTTGAAGGGGGCAACAATATAGCCCCGCCGGGCAAGGGCCGAAATCAAACCGATTGAAACAACGGTCTTGCCTGAGCCGCCCCGAAGGGCGGCAATCAGAACCCGGGAAATCTTTTGTGCCGGCTCCATCAAATACTATCCAGTCCACCGGCAGAAAAAACCATCAGGCTTGCTCAAAAAATCACAGCGAATCACAAGTGCGGCCTGTTCAATGCCGCATATTGCCGTGCTATTCTTCATGCTCGGCTGCAGATTGCTTGCCGGCACCTTTAAGGCCATACATGGAAGTGCTGCCGCTTGACCAGAAGACCAGAATGCCTTCTTCCACCATCTGGGTGACAATCTTTTTGGCTTCGCGGGGCTTGGCGTCCATCATCTTGGCCAGGTCGCTGAAATAAAACTTGGACTTGGATTTGGATTTCTTCTCGATGCCATCAAGGACCTTTTGCTTACATTCTTCGTAGTCCAGTGCCATTGGTCTGTTTCCTCATTGGTTGATTGAAATGCCGGGTTGCGGCGCATCAAAATTGATGCGCCGCAACCGCAATAGCCTCCCTGGCTCTGTAAGAACAAGGGAAATAATTTTCACTTGAATTAGAACTTAAACTGCGAAGTCTGACGCCAGGTGTAGTAAGCCGGATCACGGAAGTCATCAATAAGATGATGGGTGAATTCCAGCCCGGTTTTCTCAAAAAACCGTTCCCAGCCGATCCGCTCGGCCCACTCGCCCAGGCGCTCGTATTTGTTGGCGTCTGCCGCATAGGTTTCAACGATCTTTTTGATCGTTTCCGCGGTTTTCGGCCAGCGGGGCGGTTCATTGGGAATAAACGCCACAGCCACCTTGGAGAACTTGGGCGCGGAAATCCGGTTGGACACCTTGCCGCCGACCATCAGGACGATGCCGTCGCCTTCCTTGTCGGCCAGGGGCAGACAGGGGCACATGGTGTAACAGTTGCCGCAGAACATGCAGCGGCTCTGGTTGACCTCGACACTGTTGACGGTCTTTCCGCCGACTTCCACCTTCTTCGGCTTGATGGCCGCAGTGGGACACGAGGCGATTGCCAGCGGAATTTCACACATTTTGTCGAGATATTCATGGTCAACCATGGGCGGCTTGCGATGATAGCCCAGGATGGCAATGTCGGAGCAATGGACAGCGCCGCACATGTTCAGGCAGCAGGCCAGGGAAATGCGCACATGAGCAGGCATGCGCATGTTCTGGAAGTCCTCAAAGACCTCGTCCATGACCGCCTTGACCGGACCCGATGCGTCGGTGGCCGGTGTGTGGCAGTGGATCCACCCCTGGGTGTGGACAATGTTGGTGATGCCCGCACCGGTGCCGCCAACAGGGAACTTGTAGGAACCGCCGGCAAACTTTCTGCCCTGCAGGTCATCGATCAACGGCTGGACCTTGTCCTTGCTGTCAACCATGAACTCAACATTGTTACGGGTGGTCCAGCGCACATAACCGCCGCAGTGCTTGTCGGCAATTTCACAGATTTCCCGGATCAGGGAAATACTCATAAGCCGGGCCCCGCCCACGCGAACCGTGTATACCTCGTCGCCGGTTTCGGAAACATGGACAAGCACACCGGGCTGCAGAACTTCATGGTACAGCCATTTGCCCTTGTTGTTTTTGATGACCGGCGGATAAAACTCCTCGTAATTTCGCGGACCGATATCGGTAATCCGATCCTTCATCGGATTTTCGGGATCGTATCCTGAAGATATAAAAGCCATGCTCAACCCCCTTTGTTATCGCAGGTGATGTTTGCGGAATTCATTGATGTCGCGTTCCCAGCCGCCCTCGACTTCTTCTTCCTTCCAGAAGATGTACGGATTGTGCCGCGGTTCCTGTACATGCTGCGGAACCGGGTCAATGCCCGTGACTTCAAGCAGTTTCTGGAAGCCCTGGCGCTTCATGAGCTCGCCGAGGCGCTCGCGGTTTTTGCCTTCTTCCATCCACCAGTCCCAGATCGCCTCGATGACGTCCTTGACTTCCTGATAGTCGTTGTCCTTGTTGACCTCGACAAAGGGCACCAGCAAAGAACCCATCTGGGCGCCGTCAAGAATCGGTGCCTTGGCGCCGACCAGGATGGAACATCCGGTCTGCTTGCCGGGACGCAGGGCGCGGGGCATAACGTTGATGCAGTGCATGCACCGGGTGCATTCCTTGTTGTCGATCTCCAGCTTGCCGTTTTCATACCACATGCATTTGGTCGGGCACAGGTCAATGACTTCCTTCTGGATGTCGAACTTGCCCCAGTCACGGCCGGCATGGGCGCCGGCATTGGGCTTGAGCTCGCCGGCCACATAGGCCTTGACCGCTTCCTGGTCAATGCGGATATCATCTTTCCAGGTACCGATAAAGGACATGTCCGCACGGGCGATGGAGGCCACGCAGCAGTTGGGGCAGCCGTCGAACTTGAACTTGAACTTGTAGGGGAAGGCCGGCCGATGCAGCTCATCCTGGTATTCCTGGGTCAGGTGGTTGCACAGATCCTGAGTATCATAGCAGGAATATTCGCAGCGGGCTGAGCCGATGCAGTCTGCCGGAGTTCTCAGGTTGGAGCCGGAACCGCCCAGGTCCTGTTTGAGATTATGGGTCAGCTCAAAAAAGATTTCCTCGAGCTGCTTGGTGGTGGTTCCCAGAAAAATGATGTCGCCTGTGGAACCGTGCATGTTGGTGATGCCCGAACCTCTCATCTCCCACAGATCACAGAGCTGCCTGAGGTATTCAGTGGTGTAGAACTTGCCGGAGGGCTGATTGACCCGCATCGTATGAAAGTGCGCCACGCCGGGGAAATTTTCCGGCTGGTCGCAGTAACGGCCGATAACTCCGCCGCCGTAGCCGAAAACACCCACGATTCCGCCGTGCTTCCAATGGGTTTCCCCGTCCTTGTAGGAAAGTTCAAGCACGCCCAGCAGGTCTTCGACGACATCCACAGGGATCTGATAGTTAATGTTGTTTGCATTCTTTGCCCTTGATTCAGCTTCCTGCTTCATGTCCGATACAAAACTCGGCCATGGTCCGCTCTCCAGCTGATCGAGCAAGGGGGTTTCATGTTTTGCCATTGTCATACCTCCCTTTCATTAAAATTAAGCCACGTGTCTATCCAGATATAAGACCCTTATACTGCTTTCTTACATCATCCGTCCGTATCAACAACTATGGAATACAAAAGGTTTTCTTATAAAATGATTCAGCCCGCATTGTCAATAAAAAAGGGCGCTGGTTTGGATTTGTCTCTACACGGCGCGTGCGGTTTCAATCTCCCGGACAATCTCCGGGGCCACCTCATAACCAAGCTGGCGCGCCCGGTCGCAGTGGTAGGCGGCTTTTTCCGTGTCTCCTTTTTCCAGATACGCAATGGCCAGGTTATTGTGGGCCACAGCAAAATTTTCATCAATTTCTATGGCTTTTTGCCCGGCGGCAATGCTTTTGTCCACCTGTCCGTCAAAAAGATAGGCATTGGCCAGGGTGGCATAGGCCTGGATAAAATTGGAATTATATTTGATGGCCTTTTCCAGTGCGGAAATGGCCTCGTCAATTTTGCCCTTCTGCATCTGCACAAATCCGATATTGCCCCACCCTTCGGCAAACGCGGCCCGGACTTTCACACTCTGCTGATTGTAAGCCAGACATCCGTCAATATCGCCACGCTGCAGACAGATACCGCCCAGCTGCACGTAGGCTTCGGCAAAATTGGGGCTGCACCGGATGGCCTCCTTGAATTCTTCTTCAGCCTCGTCGAATTTGCGCAGCCCCAGCAGGGCAGTGGCCAGATTGTAGTGGCTGTTGCTGCATTCCGGATTCGACATGATGGCAAAACGCTGTTCCTCGATATATTGATCCACTGTTTTTTCGGTCGTCATAAAACTCCCCTCTGAATTTGTATTCCAACGCTTCTGATTCTGACAACTCAGTGCGTTACATGCTTTTTTTACACCTGGAACCCCAGATAAACATCTGTTCGTTGAAACTTAAAGAAAGCCGGCACAGATTGTCAAGAAAAATCCCCTGCCCCTTGCTTTCGCCGCCAATACCGATTTTTTATTTGACAGGGGATTGCCAAATTCATAATAATAAAAACCGTTTCAAACAATAACTACCTATAAATTATAAATATCACATCGTCCGGTGAAAACAGCGGCAATCCGGCGCACAACAAAGCCCGCCCGCGGATTCGCCCGGAAATGGGAATCGGTTCAGATGTGCCGGAAAAGGAGGATTTATGCAGCCTGGATGTTATACCGCCCTGATTACGCCGTTTAAAAACAATGAAATTGATGAGGCGGGGCTGGAAAAACTGATTTCCTTTCAACTGGCAAACGGCATCACCGGCCTTCTGGCTGTGGGCACAACCGGTGAAAGCCCCACGCTTAACTGGAATGAACACATCGGCGTGATTGAGCGCATTGCCGCCAACACCCGAAACCAGTGTATCTGCATTGCCGGCACCGGCAGCAACAACACCGCCGAAACCCTGGAAGCCACGAAACACGCCGTAAAATCCGGATGCGAGGCCGTTCTGCTGGTGGACCCTTATTATAACGGCCCCAGCTCCCTGGAAATCCGGCGGGAATACGTCGCGCCGGTGGCCGCGGCCCACCCGGACACCACCATAATTCCCTACATCATACCGGGCCGTACCGGCGCCCAGATGTTTGCAGAAGACCTTGCCATCCTCTACAAGGAATATCCCAATGTCAGCTGCGTCAAGGAGGCCACCGGCAGCCTGGACAACATGCGCCGGACCCGGCAGTGCTGCGGGGACGCCTATCTGATTCTTTCCGGCGATGACGGCATCACCCATGACATGATGGCAGATAAGACCATCGCCGGCGGCGGGGCGATCTCGGTGATGTCCAATATCGCCCCGGGCCCGGTGGCGGAAATGATCAATTCCCTTCTCGCCGGCGACACTGATGCGGCGAAAATCCAATTTGATGCCTTAAAGCCCCTGTTTGACCTGGTTTCGGTGAAAACCACGGAAAAAACGCCCCACGGCGAAGTGGTCTGCCGGTCACGCAATCCGGTGCCGGTCAAGACCCTGATGCAGATCCTGGGGATGCCCGCAGGTCCCTGCCGCCGGCCCCTGGGAAAAATGACCCGGGCCGGCATGGACACGGTGCTGGCAGCAGCCCGCCGGGTACACACGGAAAATCCCCATATCCTCCGGCCTGCAGCCGAGTTTTTCGGGGTGGACATCGACCAGCGGCTAAATGATCCGGCCGTTCCGGCGGAATTGACCTACGAAACCTATTAAATCAAACCCACATCCATTTTTCTGCAGGGGCGGACCCATGGGTCCGCCCCTGCAGATCCGGGCTATGCGGTTAAAACTGTCTGTCCCATTCAGCTGCGTTTTCCGCGGGCCTCGGCGGCTTGCTGATTGATGGCAAACTCCTCACCTTCCTGAAACAGCACCCATTTGAGCCACCTGAAACTGAAATTTAACAGTTCCAGTTCATCAGACCGGATTTTTTCAACGGTTTCCGGATCCACCTCATAGACATTCAAAAACGAGCTTTCAAACACAAAGCGCCGGAACCGGTCGATGTCGTAGCTGGCCGTGAAAAACATGTTCTTGGTTTTCTCCGTCAGACGGATATTGGCGGGTATGGAGCGCTTCCGGACAATGAGTTCGGTCCAAGGGGCATTGATGCGGTCATAAACATCCACGCCCTGATCGCTTCGCCACTGGTCCACGGTCCACTCCGCATCCTCTTCAAAGCCCCTGCAGTGGGGCTCATTAATAAAAAAATAAAAGCCCTCATCAGCTTCGTCCTTATGGCTCAGGGAAGCCACGCCCAGGGGATAATAACGGCAGGTGGTGGGCCGGTCCTCGTAGATAATACATCCCTGATCCTCCCGGACAAAGGGGCATACCGGCTCTCCGGGCTCATCATCCAACATGCGCAGGGTCACAACCGGCAAATCGGTTTTTTCCAGAAGCTGCGGGGTGGTGTAAATGGCCAGAAAGTCCTCTGAACTCAGTTCCAGGCGATTTTTCAGCCGCACGATGTCATAGGGGGTCAGCATGATGTTAATCCCCCGGCAGCACTTGGTAAAACAGGAAATCTCCGGATGGCACCGGAAGTGAAACCGGCTGTTGGCGCTTAGTTTTACCGGCGGAATCCCGGCATTTTCTTCAGTTTCCATTACTTGACTCCTTATTTAATTAAGATAACTTATTGATAAACTGTCAATATCTCAAACCACACCCTCGGGCATGGGGGCCACGGGTTCGCCGCCCAGAACATAGCCGCCGTCGAGGCGGATCACCGAACCGGTCATATACGGCGCATCCTTTAATAAAAACAACACCGCACGGACCACATCATCGGGTCGCCCGGTCCGGCCCAGCAGGGTATGATCAACTATGGCCTGCTGCTGTTTTTCCGAAAGCAGCTCCCACCCCCGGGTACCCTGGGCGTGACGGGTTTGAAAAATGCCGAGCATCAGCTCATTGACCCGGACTTCGGGCGCACCCAGGCGGGCCCAGGTTTCTGTGAGCAGGGAAACACCCCGGTTGGCCGCTGAATAGCCCTCGTTAAACAGGTAACTGGCCGGACCGCTGCGGCCCACCATTCCGGCGATGGAGGAAAAATTGATCACACAGCCGTTGCCGCTGTTTTTCAGGTGCGGCAGGGCGGCTTCAAATACCCACTGCTTGGCCCGGAGGGTGGTGGACAGCTCCAGGTCCCACTGCTGCCGGGTATAGGGGCCATGAACCACCGGCCATCCGCCCCGTTCAATATTGTTGATCAAAATGTCAATACCGCCGAAGTGTTCGGCCATCCGGTTAACAAACGGGGCAATGGCCGAAGTCTCCAGCAGGTTTACCTGTTGGATAAGATGGGGCGTGCCAATGGCGGCAAAGTCGCGCTTCATGGCGTCCAGGGATTCTTCCCAGTCATACCACGTCAGTGCCAGGCGCACGCCCTGCCGTGCCAGGGCCAGGCCCACGGCCTTGCCGATGCCCTTGATGCCGCCGAGCACCAGGGCGGTTTTACCATTTAGATCCATGAGCGTTCGCCCCGGAATTTTCAAAATTTTTAAAAGCCTTCCCTGAGGCCTGCCGCATTATTTGCCCGGAATATTGAAGGGCAAAATCGAGCAATCTCTCGTCATTCCAGGATTTCCGCCCCGTGCAATCCATCCCCGGTTTCCGGCATTCCTCACCCACAGGGCCGCCAAGGCCATCTCTGAACGCATCCAGGTCATAAAGGCTTGTATACAGCTTTTGCCTCAACCCTGATTCAAGCGATCCCGGCATATGCTGCTGCTTTACGGAAATCACCTCAATCATGGCGTCGTTTCCTTTATTGTAAGGCGAAAGCCCCTGATCAGCCATCCACTGGCGGACGGAAACGGGATGGCCCCCGTCAAATCCCCGGCAGTGCTGTTCGCAAATCAGAACGTAGCTTTCCGCAAGGTGCCCTGTTTGCCTGGATCTTCTAAGCATTCTGGCCAGCGGGTACATCCGGCATGAACCGGGCCGGTTTTCGTAAACCCGGCAGCCCTGGTCTGTCACAAAGGGACATTTTTTTTCGCCGCCGCCGGCGGGTTTCAGTCCCACCACGGGAAGGCCGGTTTCCGGGCCGGTGTGACATACCGTATGGGCCTGCAAAAAATCCCCTGTAGGCATCTGCAGGTGCCGGGACAGGCGCAGCACATCATAGGGGGTCAGAAACTGGTTGAGATCCCGGCAGCAGGCGTTGAAACACGGGACTGCGGGATTGCACGAAAAATCAAAAATTTCGTCAATATCAATGGGACGGAAAGTGTTTGGCGCTTCCATAAAACCAGCCTTTCTCCTTGCTGAAATAAACGTCCCAACCATATGCATTTTCATCAACAGGATCAATGGATTTTTGACAAAAAAACCCGATGATGTAACTATTTTCCCTTGCATCTTGAAATGAGTGTGTTATACATTTTTGCTCGAAATGCAATGGTCGGGCCCCGGGAGGCCGGCGAAAACAAGGGACAACAGCCCAAACAGGTAAATTTTTTTTCAGGGGAGGTGCCAAATAGCCAAGGCAAAGACCAACGACAAACGGGTGAACATCAACAGCGAAATCAAAGCCAGAGATGTGCGGTTAATCGATGCAGAAGGCAACCAGCTCGGAGTACTGCCCATCTCCACCGCGCTTTCCACTGCGGAAAATGCCGGGCTTGACCTGGTGGAAATTTCCCCGAATGCAAACCCGCCGGTTTGCAAAATCATGGATTACGGACGTTTCCGATACCAGCAGGACAAAAAACAGCAGGAAGCCCGGAAAAAGCAGGCAGCCCTGCAGGTCAAAGAGATCAAGGTGCGGCCCAAAACCGACACCCATGACCTGGATATCAAGCTGGGGCACATTGAAAAATTCATCAGCAAAAAAAACAAGGTCAAGGTCACGGTCATGTTCCGGGGACGTGAGATCACCATGACCGAACGGGGTCGCTGGGTGCTTGAACAGGTCGCCGAAAGGGCTGCGGAGTTTGCCACAGTGGAACAGTACCCCAAAATGGAGGGCCGCACCATGACCATGCTCCTGGGCCCCAGATAAACCAGATAAACCAGATAAACAAGCCGGCTTTTCTTGAAAATCAGCGTTGATAGCACCTTAAAAAGTCTGATTTCAAATGGTGTCGTAAAAAGTTCAAGATCAAGGCCTGCGCAATTTTGAAGAATGCAGCGTACTTAGCCGTACGTGAAATTCTGAGGAATTGCGCGTAACGCAGATATTGGACTTTTTACGGCACCATCAGCGTTGGCAGCCGCCCGTGTAGCTTCGTGCAGAACCCGGCAGATAAGCGCGGGGAAACGTGTTTCCCGCGCTTTATATTTTTTTATTGACTGTGCTCCAAAGATATTGCATATTTTATTGTTTTTAAAATTTATTCATTGTTGCGGGATCATTTCTGCTGTAATGGAAATTTTTGTTTAAAATCGATGTTGTTTTTAAGGGAGAGCCATTATGCCGAAAATCAAAACCAACCGCGCGGCAGCCAAACGCTTTAGACGCACCGGCACGGGCAAATACATGTTTTCCAAATCCCATGCCAGCCATATCCTGACAAAGAAAACCCGGAAACGCAAAAGAGCGCTCAGAAAACAGCAGGTTATGGACACAACCAATCTCAAGGCCGTCAAGCGGATGCTACCGTACAGATAAACAAGGTGCAGGCAAAGGAGTTTCACCATGCGAGTCAAAAGAGGATATAAGGCAAGACAACGCCGTAAAAAAGTGCTGAAGCTGGCCAAGGGATACCAGGGCGGCAGAAGCAAGCTGTACCGCACCGCGGCCGATGCCGTGGACAAGGCGCTGGTCTACGCGTATAGGGACCGCAAGGTCCGCAAGCGGGATTTCCGGCGCCTTTGGATTGTTCGGATCAATGCAGGCGCGCGCATGAACAATCTGTCATACAGCAAATTCATCAACGGGCTCAAACGCGCGGATATTGAACTGGACCGCAAAGTCCTGGCTGAACTGGCCGTATCCGATCCCTATGCGTTCTCCCAACTTGCGCAGACCGCTTCAGCCCAGCTTTAACCATGCGATCTGACGGAAAAAACCGCGGGTGACCCAGCGTGAACGCCTCCATAGAAGAGATCCGAGAACAAGCCCTGTCTGAACTTCAGGCCGCCAAAGACGCCGATGCAGTCCAGGCCCTGTCGGTTGCCTACCTGGGCCGTAAAGGGCGGGTAACCGCTTTTTTGCGCAATATTTCCAGTCTGCCTGCAGAGCAGCGGCCCGCTGCCGGAAAAAGAGCCAATGAAGTCAAAAAGGAACTGGAAGCCGCTTTTTCCGATGCGCTTGAAAAACTGGCCGCATCCGGGGAAGAGGACCGGGCGGCCATTGACGTATCGCTTCCCGGCCGGCCCGCGCCCGTTGGCAGCCTGCACCCGATCACCCGGATAACCCGGACCATTGCACGAATTTTTGAGCGCATGGGATTCGGCATCGCCGAAGGCCCGGAAGTGGAAGCCGATTACTACAATTTTGAAGCGCTCAATATTCCGCCGAATCATCCGGCCCGGGACATGCAGGACACCTTTTACGTTTCCGACAATGTGGTTTTGCGCACCCATACCTCCCCCATCCAGGTCCGGTATATGGAAGCCCACCAGCCGCCGGTGCGCATTATTGCCCCGGGCAAGGTATACCGCTGCGACTCGGATCTGACCCACACGCCCATGTTTCACCAGGTGGAAGGGCTTTTGGTGGATGAGCAGGTCTGTTTCGGGGATCTGAAAGGTATTTTAACCGCATTTGTCCACCAGATTTTTGATCCGGATATCCGGGTGCGCTTCCGGCCCAGTTTTTTTCCGTTTACCGAACCCAGCGCCGAGGTCGACATCCAGTGCGTAATCTGCCGGGGCACGGGCTGCAAGGTCTGCTCCAATACCGGCTGGCTCGAAGTGCTGGGCTGCGGGATGGTGCATCCGGCCGTGTTTGAAAATGTAGGCTATGATACCAACCGGTATTCAGGATTTGCGTTCGGCATGGGCGTGGAGCGCATTGCCATGCTCAAGTATGGCATCAACGACATCCGCATGTTTTTTGAAAACGATATCCGTTTTTTGAGGCAGTTTTGAAATGAAGGTCAGCCTGGAGTGGTTACAGCAATATGTAGATATTGATATCAGCGAAAACGCCCTTGCAGACCGGCTGACCATGGCGGGCCTGGAAGTGGAGGCTGTTGTCCGGCCCCATTCCCATCTCGACGGTGTGGTGGCGGGAAAAATTCTCGAAGTCCGGCCGCATCCGGATGCAGACCGGCTTTCCTGCTGCCGGGTGGACGCGGGATCACAAACCCTGGAAATCGTCTGCGGGGCCCCCAATGCCGCCGCCGGAATGTATGTGCCCTGCGCCCCGGCGGGAACAGTCCTGGCTTCGGGAATGGAAATCAAAAAAACCCGCATCCGTGGCCAGGCCTCCGAGGGGATGCTGTGCAGCGAAACCGAACTGGGCCTGGGCGAAGATGCCTCCGGGCTGATGGACCTTGGGACGGAACATGCTGCCGGCACGCCCGTTGCCCGGGCTCTTGGCCTGGAAGATACGGTTTTTGAGATTGGACTGACGCCCAACCGACCCGATTGTCTCAGCCACATCGGTGTTGCCCGTGAAATTGCCGCCCTGCTCGGAAAAAAACTGCATCTGCCGGAAATCCCGCCTTTGCCGGAATCCGGCGATATTGCCCAACAAAGTTCCGTGACCATCGAAAACCCCGAGCTCTGCCCCAGATACGCGGCCCGGCTGATAGCCCATATCAAGGTGGGGCCTTCCCCGCAATGGCTCCGGCGCAGGCTGCGGGCCGTGGATTTAAAGCCCATCAACAATATTGTGGATATCACCAACTATGTAATGATGGAAACCGGCCAACCCCTGCATGGCTTTGATTTTGACAGGCTCGAAGAAAACCGCATCGTGGTGCGCACCCCTGACAAAGAAACCGAGTTTTCCACCCTCGACGGCAAATCCCGCCAACTTGACGCCGATACTCTGCTGATCTGCGACGGGAAAAAACCCGTGGCCATTGCCGGGGTCATGGGGGGTGAAAACTCAGAAATCCTGGAGACCACAAGCCGGGTTCTCATTGAAAGCGCCTGTTTTGACCCGATTTCCATCCGCAAAACTGCCAAGCGGCTCGGCATTTCAACAGATGCCTCATACCGGTTTGAGCGGGGCGTGGACCCTGGCGGCACCGTGTACGCCATGCAGCGCGCCGCAGCGCTCATGGCCGAGCTCGGCGAAGGCCAGCTCATCGGCTCTCATATAGATAAACACCCCCGGCCGCCGGCCAAATCCCCCATCCGGCTGAGCACCCGGCGGACAAACCAGCATCTGGGAACCGGGCTCAACCAGTCTGAGATCACGGACCTGCTTCAAAGCGCGGCTTTTGAAATTCAGACCGTGGATGCGGACCAGCTTGCTGTCACAGCGCCTTCCTATCGGGTGGATGTACTCCGGCCCGAAGACCTCATGGAGGAAGTCGCGCGGCTCTGGGGCTACAACCGCATTGCCACCACATTTCCCGGAATCACCGCCCAGGCCGAGGCGCCCGAAAAACCCCTGAGCGTCCGTGAACAAATACGCGACCGCATGGAGGGGTTCGGGTTTCATGAAACCATTCACTACAGTTTTATCAGTCATCGCGCGGCAGATCAGATGATGCTGCCCGAAGACGATCCCAGACGCCGGACTGAGGCTGTTTTAAATCCCTTGACCGAAGATCAGTCCGTGATGCGCACCAGCCTGCTCCCGGCTCTGCTGGAAACCGTGCAGAAAAACATCTTCCGCCAGGAAAAAACACTGAAACTCTTTGAACAGGGCAAGGCTTTTTATCACACACAGCCCGGCGCCCTTCCCCGGGAAATTGAAATGCTGGCCGCCCTGTGGACGGGATTGCAAAAACCCCTGACCTGGCATGCCAAACCGATTGAAACCGATTTCTATGATCTAAAGGGCGTGGCCGAGGGTCTGCTGGCCGGCCTGGGCATAACTGACGGGGATTTTTCAGCACTGCCCGCATCGGCCTGCAGCTATACCCAGCCTGGGCAAACCGCCCAGATCCGCTGCAAAAACACTTTCCTTGGCATCATCGGGGAAATCCGGCCCGCTGTTCTGGAAAAATTCGATATTCACCAGCCGGTCTTTGCCCTTGAACTTCACATGGAAGCCCTGGTGCCGTTTGTTCCCGAAACCGCCCATTTTGTTCCGGTTCCGAAATTTCCGGCCGTGACCCGGGATATTACGCTCATTGTTGACCAGAGCGTGGAAGGCCGACAAATTCTTGATCATCTTCGAAAGGCGGAAACCCAATGGCTTGAAGACGTATTTTTGTTTGACGTCTACTCCGGACCGCCCATTGCCGAGGGGCATAAAAGCCTGTCCGTGCGGCTTGTATACCGCTCAACGACCCGGACGCTTGAAGACGCTCAGGTCAATGAACTGCACCGGAACATCACCCAAAGCCTGCTGACAGCCTTTAATGCAGCGCTTCCGGCGTAAACCGGTGCGAACCCGCTAACAACCCCCTAACCGGTTGCGGAGGGTTTTTTCGTGGCTTCCCAGGCCCATATACCCGACAAGCTCTATTACCGGATCAAGGAGGTTACCGAGATCACGGGTCTGGCGGCATACGTGCTGCGGTTCTGGGAGTCGGAATTTTCAGTCATCCGGCCCAGGCGCAGTGAATCCGGCCAGCGGCTTTACCGCAGAACCGATATTGAGGCCATCCTGGAGATCAAGCATCTGTTGTATGAAAAAAAATTCACCATCGAAGGGGCCCGAAAGCACCTCAAGAAGCGGGGTTCACATGGATCCCGGAATGCACGGGACCCGCTGATAGAACAAATTCGGGCAGAACTCCGCGCCATCCGGAACATGCTTGACGAATAAATCCCTCCTTCCCCGCCCTTTGTTTTCCGGCCGGACCCAAAACCCTGCCGGTTTTGGAGCCAAAACCGTTTTTCACCAATTCTCCGACGGTTGTACCTGCTTTTGATTGATTTTTCATATTGACAATTTTTATTTTATTGCTTACTGTTGCCAGGTATATTTTCGAGCGGGCATAGCTCAGCTGGTAGAGTACAAGCTTCCCAAGCTTGGTGTCGCGAGTTCGAATCTCGTTGCCCGCTCCATCTTTTCCGTGGCGATCAGCCGGGGGAAAACTTCCGGAACATTTTTCCGGAAAGATGAAGCGCCAAAGGTTGGAGGAGTTGATCAAAACGGGCAAAATGCCCGTTTTTTATTTCTATTGAAAAGAAGCAATGAAAACGAAAAAAAAGACGCATTCACAACCAAAGCCGGAAAAAAACAGCGCCGTATCCAGCCGGCAGGTGGCTGAACTGGCCTGGGAACTGGGCGATCCGCTTTGCGCGGCCGAAGGCCTGGAGTTAATCCATGTGGAATATCAGCGCGAACCCACAGGCTGGGTCTTGCGGCTGTTTATTGAAAAACCCGGCGGCGTCGGGGTAGAGGAATGCAGCCGGGTGTCCAGGCAGCTCGGAGATCTTCTGGATATCAAACTGGATACGGATGTCTCCTATACTCTGGAGGTTTCCTCCCCCGGGCCCCAGCGGCCGTTGTCAAAACAGGCCGACTTTGCTCGTTTTATCGGGGAAATGGCCCGGATTCGTACACGGCAGGCCCTGGGGGGACAAAAAAACTTCAAGGGTATTCTTGCCGGTACAGCCGATGACGCTGTCCGGCTGACACTGGATTGCGAAACCATTGAAATACCGTACCAAGAGATCACCAAAGCCAGGCTGACGAATTATCACGGAGACGACAAATGCTGATCACAGATATGAAACGCGTTATTGAGCAGGTAAGCCGGGACAAGGGTATTGATTTTTACGTCCTGGTCAAAACACTTGAGGAAGCCCTGCGCTCCGCGGTCAAAAAAAAGTTCGGCAATAAAATTGATATTGAAATCCAGTATAATGAAGAATCCGGAGAACTGGAAGTCTTCCAGTTTAAAAACGTCGTGGAAACCATCACAGACCCGGATTTTGAAATCAGCCTGGAGGAGGGACGAAAACTGGACCCTGAATGCGAAATGGGCGACAGCCTCGGCACCAAGATGGATACCACCACATTCGGCCGGATCGCGGCCCAGTCTGCCAAGCAGGTCATCATCCAGAAACTCAAGGCGGCTGAACGAAGCGTGGTCTATCAGAATTTCATCGGCCGCAAGGGGGAAATCGTCAACGGCATTGTCCAGCGCGTCAGCCGCAATGAAATCATTGTCAACCTCGGACAGGCAGAAGCGGTCTTGCCCAAGCGTGAACAGATCCCCAACGAGACTTACCGGCGGGGCGACCGAATCCGGGCTTATATCCTGAAAGTCCACGATGAAAGCCGGGGCCCCCAGATTGTGTTGTCCAGGACCCATCCGGAGTTTCTCATCAACCTGTTTAAAACCGAGGTGCCGGAAATCAGTGAAGGCATGGTCAGCGTCATCGGCGCGGCCCGGGAAGCCGGCAGCCGGGGAAAAATCGCCGTGCGGTCCAATGATCCGGATATTGATCCGGTGGGCGCCTGCGTCGGAATCAAGGGCAGCCGGGTCCAGAGCGTGGTCCAGGAACTAAAGGGTGAAAAAATCGATATCATTCCCTGGCATATCGATCCGGCCAAGTTCGTATGCAACGCCCTGGCTCCGGCCGAAATCTCGCGGGTTATCATCGATGAGGTCAACCACGTAATGGAAGTGGTGGTCCCGGACGACTCCCTGTCCATTGCCATCGGCAAACAGGGCCAGAATGTGCGGCTGGCATCCAAATTATCCGGATGGCATCTTGATGTGATCAGCGAAAAACGATACAATGAACGGTTACAACTTGGATTTGCTTCCTTGATGGATTTGCCCGGCATGACCGAACCCCTTGCCAATCTGCTGTTTGAAAAAGGATATTTTTCCACCGAAGACGTCAGCAAGGCTTTGCCCGAAGAACTGGCCCAGGAGTTCAACCTGTCTGAGCCTGAGGCCAGGGACCTGGTTGAAGCCGCCGCAAACCAGCAGACCATGGCAGAACCCGAAGATGATGCAGACGATGGGTCTTTGGACAACAGCGCCGGAGATGATGATAAAGACACGCAAAATCAGGAAATATAAAGGCAGCCGAAAGTGTTTGACGCGGCGCCCTGGACAATCAAGGGGGATGGATGGCAAAACGCAGAGTATTTGAGCTTGCCAGAGAGCTAAACATGGGCAACAAGGAACTGCTCGACAAGATGCAGGAAAACAACATCGAGGTGTCCAGTCACCTCAGTTCTCTGGAAGACGACACTGTTGAGCAGATAAAAACCGCAATTTTCGGCCGGAAAAAGGAAGTTGCCGTGGAGGATACGCGGGTGAGGCCCAATGTCATCCGCAGACGCAGGAAAGCTGCGCCCCGGCAAACCGAGACCCAAGCAGAAGGGGATTTAGAACAGCCGAGCGCCGGGCAGGCAGAAGAAACAGCTGCCGGAGAAACCGCCCCGACACCTCCGGAAACCGGTGAACCCGAAGAAACAACTGCTGCAAAAACCGAGGAAGCCGAGACCCAGCCCCCACCATCCCCCGGGGAAGCCGAGGCGGACACAGAGGCAGCACCAGCGGCGGAAACAGAACCGGAGACCGCTTCCCCCCGGGTTTCCGAAGAGCCCGAAGCCAGGCCGCCGGAAACCGGGGAGCCTGTTGCCCCGGAACCTGAAAGCACAACCAAAGAGACGCCCGAAGAAGAACCCGAACCAACGGCTCAGGCCCTGCCCGAAGAACCCGAGGCTGAAGCCCCGGCCGCATCGGCCGCCGCAGACGAACCCGAAGAAGTTCCCAAAGAAAAACAAGAGTCCGTTGCCGAGTCGTTTGAAGAAACCTCCGCGCCCGGCAAAGCACAACAAGTACAAGAGCCGGCGGCTGACACGGAAACGCCTGCGGAAAACCAGCCGGCTCAAGCTCCGGCGGAATCGTCGGAACCCGGAGAACCCGGAGAACCGGGTGAGACAGAAGCCAAAAAAACCGCAAGGATCAAAAAGCCCAAAAAGAAATCCAAAAAGGGCGAGCCTGCCAAAATCATCCGGCTGCCCGAACCCGAGGCTGAAACCGCCCCACCCGCACCGGAAGAAATCGCTCCGGCGCCTGAAACCAAGGCCAAAGACAAGACCCCGGCGGCTCCGGCCTCGCCCGGAACTGAAGAGGAAAAGCGCCGTTCCAAAAAGAAAAAGGCTGCTGCCGAGACCGCCGAGGAGGTGGATAAGGCAAAGAAAACCGCGAGGAAAAAAGCCGGGTTCAAGCGCAAGGAAGTTGTGGAAGGCGACGCCTTATATGACCAGCGCTTCGGACGGGGCCGAAAAGGCAAAAAAAAGGGCAAGGCGGCCCGGCCGGCATCTGACCAGCGGCCCCAGATCACCACGCCCAAGGCCATCAAGCGGCGCATCAAAATCGATGACACCGTGGTGCTCTCGGATCTGGCCAAGCGCATGGGGGTTAAGGGAAACGAGCTGATCAAGCGTCTCATGGAAATGGGCATGATGGTGACCCTAAACCAGAGCATCGATTATGAAACCGCAGAGCTGCTGGCCTCGGAATATCAGTTCGAAGTGGAAAAGGCGGCATTTGAAGAAGAAACCATTTTTCAAAGCGAAGAAGACGCCCCGGAGCAACTCCGGCCGCGGCCGCCGGTGGTGACCATCATGGGCCACGTGGACCACGGAAAGACCTCGCTGCTAGACGTGATCCGCCATTCCAAGATCACTGAAAAGGAAGCCGGGGGCATCACCCAGCACATCGGAGCTTATCGGGTGCCGTATGAAAACGGCGACATTATCTTTCTCGACACCCCCGGCCATGAGGCATTTACTGCCATGCGGGCCCGCGGGGCAAAGGTGACCGACCTGGTGATTCTGGTGGTGGCCGCAGACGACGGGGTCATGCCCCAGACCATCGAGGCCATTGACCACTCCAAGGCCGCGGGCGTGCCCATTATTGTCGCCATCAACAAAATTGACAAGCCCGGCGCGGATCTGGACAAAATCAAACGGGAGCTTGCTGAAAAAGACCTGGTTCCCGAGGAATGGGGCGGAGATACCATCTGCGTTCCGGTATCGGCCAAGCAGGAAACCGGCCTTGACGAATTGCTGGAGATGGTGCTGCTCCAATCCGAGGTCCTGGAACTCAAAGCCAATCCCAGCAAGCTGGCCCGTGGCTTTATTGTGGAGTCCAAACTTGAAACCGGCCGGGGTCCTGTGGCCACAGTGCTGATCAGCGAAGGCACCCTGCATACCGGCGAACCCGTGGTTTCCGGGATCTACTACGGAAAGATCCGGGCCATGTTCGACGACATGGGCAAAGCCGTCAAAGAGGCCGGGCCGTCCTACCCGGTTGAAATCATCGGCCTGTCCGGGGTTCCCATGGCCGGTGATGAGCTTATGGCCGTGGCTGACGAAAAGGACGCCAAACAGGTCAGTGAGCACAGAATGGAAAAACAGCGCTCCAAGGACCTGTCCAAAACCACGCGCATGAGCCTGGAAAGCCTGTATGAAAAAATGCAGGAAGGAGAGGTCAAGGACTTAAACCTGATCATCAAGGCCGATGTTCAGGGCTCCATTGAGGCGCTGAGGGATTCTTTGACCAAGCTGTCCACAGACGAAGTCAAGGTCAATGTGGTGCATTCGGCCGCCGGCACCATTCACGAATCCGACGTGTCCCTGGCGGCCGTGTCCAATGCCATTATCCTGGGATTCAATGTCCGGCCCTCGGCAAAGGTGTCGCATCTGGCCGAGGATGAAAATGTGGATATCAAGTATTACAATGTGATCTACAATGCCATCAAGGACATCAAGGATGCCATGGTGGGCATGATGGACTCCCGGTTTGAAGACCGCGTGCTTGGCCGCGCCGAGGTGCGGCAGGTATTCCACGTGCCCGGCACGGGATCGGTTGCCGGCTGCATGGTGCTTGAAGGCAAGATCCAGAGAGGCCAGCCCATCCGACTGGTGCGAGACGGCATTGTCATCCATGAAGGCAAGCTGGCTTCATTGAAACGGTACAAAGACGATGTCAGGGAAGTGACCCACAATTACGAATGCGGTATGGGCATTGAGAAATTCAATGATATCAAAATCGGTGACATCATTGAGTGCTACTGGCTTGAAGAAATCAAACCCGTGATTGACTAAAAGACTTATGGTAATCGGGTTCGGCACCCTGACCTTCCGGCTGCACGAGTGCCATGGATTAAAGGAAAAACGCAAAATCATCAAGTCGATTATCGCCCGGAGCAGAAACAACTTTAACGCCGCCATTGCCGAAGTCGACTTCAATAATATGCACCAGCGCGCCAAAATCGGCTTTGCCCTGGTGGGAAATGACCGGCGGACGATCAATTCGCAGATGGACAAGCTCTATGAATTCATCTGCCGCCTGGAACTGGCCGAAGTTACGGACATGGAAACGGAGATTCACAACATATGAAACCCTACGGCCGTGCCGAAAGGGTCAGCGGTCTGATCCAGCAGGCCCTTTCTGAAATACTGCTCAAATCAATCAAAGATCCCCGGCTGGCCGCGGTTTCCATTACCGGTGTGAAAATGACCGGGGATTTAAAACTGGCCCGGATCTATTTTGTCACTTCCGGGCATTTTTCCTCCCGGGAGGATGCAGCCGCGGGTTTCCGAAAAGCCCACGGCTTTATCAAAAGCAGTCTCGCCCGGGAACTGGAACTTCGGTATATGCCGGATTTAGAATTTTTCTACGACGAATCCATTGACTACGGGATGCATATCGACAGCGTGCTCAAGCGGTTGCACAATGAACATGAACCAGATCATCCAACAACTAAAGAAGAGTAGACGCGTACTGCTGGCGACCCATATCCACCCGGACGGCGATGCCATCGGCTCGCTGCTGGCCCTGGGCCTGGCGCTGGAAGAAGGGCTGAAGAAAAAAGTACAATTGTACAATGAAAGTGTGCTGCCTGCGGTCTATCATTTTCTGCCGTCGATTCACCGGATCAAAAACGAGCCCGGCGATATAAAGGCCTATGACACGGCCGTGATCCTTGATTGCTCGGATCTGCAGCGCGTGGGCAAAGCCGCCGAAGCCATCAGCCGGATTCCAAAGGTCATCAATATCGATCATCACGCAACCAATACCCGGTTTGGCAATTACCAGCTCATCGAGCCCAGGGCCGCGGCCACCACGGAGATTCTACACCGGCTGCTGCGGGCGATGGAAATGCCCATCACCTGCGCCATGGCCTATGCCATTTATACGGGAATCATGGCGGATACAGGCTCCTTCCGGTTTTCCAACACCACGCCGGAGGCCTTTAAAATCTGTCATGAAATGGTCTGCCAGGGGGCTGATCCCCACAAGGTGGCGCATCACGTATATGAAACAACTTCCCTGAAGCGGATCAAGCTGCTCAACATGCTCTATGACACCATCGAGGTCTCGGAAAACGGCAGGCTTTCGATTATGACATTGACCCAGAACATGCTTCATGCTACGGGAACTTCAATCACGGATGTCAACGGCCTGATCAACTATGCCCGGCGCATCGAAAACGTCAAGGTTGCGGCCCTGCTTTATGAACGCGCAAGCAGTCGTCAGATGCAACGGCAAAGAAACAGCGTCTTTCACGTAAGCCTGCGGTCTGACGGATCAGTGGATGTGGCCAATCTCGCTGCGGTTTTCGGCGGCGGCGGCCACCGCAGCGCGGCCGGATTTGACATTCACAGCTCCCTTTTGGATTTAAAAAATGAGCTTTACTCCATGGCCGGCCATTTATGATAAACATGCACGGCCGGACACAGGAGCCGGAAAACAGTGGGCAGCAGACAGTAACCCGGGACGCGGAACGGCCTGACGGCATTCTTGTGGTCAACAAGCCGGCGAACATGACATCTGCAGCCGTGGTCAGCCGGATCAAGCGGCTGCCCGGGGTCAAAAAGACCGGACACACCGGCACGCTCGATCCCTTTGCCACCGGGGTGCTGATTTGCCCGGTAAACCGCGCCACGCGCCTGTCCCGATTTTTCCTTCACGGGGCCAAAAAATACCGGGCCGTGCTGAGCCTGGGCACGGAAACCGACACCCTGGACTGCACCGGTGAAATCACAGCCCGCCGCCCGGTCAAAGATCTGAGCGAGCACCGGATCTGTCAGGCAGTGGAAAGTTTTGCCGGAGACATCCAGCAGGTTCCGCCGGTATTTTCGGCGCTAAAACACAATGGCGTGCCGCTTTACCGGTACGCCAGAAACGGCACCCCGGTGGAGAAACCCGCACGAACAGTGCACATCGAAAGCATTCGGGTCACGGGCATTGACCTGCCGGATATTTGTTTTGACGTAACGTGCAGCGCCGGAACCTATATCCGCAGCCTTTGTGCGGACATCGGCCATGCCCTGGGCTGCGGGGGGCATCTGAGCCGGCTGATGAGAACCGAAAGCTGCGGGTTTGGCATTGCTGAGGCGGCGGCGCTGGAGAATCTGGAAAAGGTGCAGACCCCTGCTGATCTGCAGCCATGGATCATTTCCATGGCCGGGGCCATCGCAGGCATGCCGGCATATACGGCAGACACATGGCTTTTGGAAAAAATCCGGCATGGCCGGCCCATTGCCGCAAACGACCTGGAACCGGAACCGGCAACCGAAGCAGACGGCCGGATCCGGATTCTGGATACGGAAAAGCGCCTGGTTGCGGTTATTGAAAAAAAAACAGGCAAAAGCCCGGACAAAATTGACTATTCATATTGTTGTGTCTTTCATTACACCTGATACCTGTGATATAGAGACTAAAAAGAGAAAAGATCTTTAAGGAGGCCAAATTGAATATCGCCGTGGAAAACAAGCAAAACACCATAGAACGGTTCAAGCGCCACGAGGTTGACACCGGCTCACCGGAAGTCCAGATCGCCCTTTTGACAGAGCGGATCACCAATCTCACCGAGCACCTGAAAACCCATAAAAAGGACCATCATTCCCGCCGCGGACTGCTGGTGATGGTGGGGCGCCGCAGACGTCTGTTAAACTACCTGAAAAACCAGGACATCAACCGCTATCGCGATTTGATCAAACAGCTTGGCATCCGGAAATAGCCTACACAGAGCGTTCTAAATTTTAAAATTTTTATTTGTCTATTTTTTATAGAAATTAAAATTTTTTTGGCGGTCTGCGGGTTTGGCCCGAAAATACTTAAAATTGATGGCACCGTAAAAAGTCTGACTTTAGATGGTGCCGAAAAAAGTTCAAGATCAATGCTTGCGCAATTTCGAAGAATGCAGCGTACTTATCCGTACGTGAAATTCTGAGAAATTGCGCGTAACGCAGATATTGGACTTTTTACGGCGCCATCAAAATTAATAAAACCAATTTCGCGCGCGCCCTTTTGGCGCGCCAATGCCGGAAATGCCGGCAAATCACTTAAACAGGGTCCTCAATATTGTAAAACCCCGGCCTTTGCGGCGCAGCCGCTTTTGACCGTATAGAATAAAAAAAATTTACACTATTTTTGAGAGACTCAGGAGTTGAATATGGAAATATCATTTAAAACCCAGATCGGCGGGGAGACGCTTAGCATCCAGGCCGGCAAACTGGCCAAGCAGGCCTCGGGCTCGGTCCTGGTCCAGTACGGGGAAACCATGGTGCTGGTAACGGCCGTATCCAGTGCCGACCCCAGACCGGATGTCTCCTTTTTACCGCTTACCGTGGAATATCAGGAAAAAATCTATGCCGCAGGCCGAATCCCGGGCAATTACTTCCGCAGGGAAATCGGCCGGCCCAGTGAAAAAGAAACCCTTACCTCCCGGCTCATTGACCGGCCCATCCGTCCGTTGTTCCCCAAGGGCTACAACTACGAAACCCAGGTCATTGCCACGGTGCTTTCCATGGACAAGCAGAACGAACCCGATGTTCTGGCCATGATCGGCGCCTCGGCCGCACTGGAGCTGTCTGACATCCCGTTTGACGGCCCCATTGCCTGTGTGCGGGTGGGACGGATTGAAGGCAGCTACGTGATCAACCCGGCCATTGACCAGTGGGAGCAGTCGGATATCAACCTCATCGTGGCCGGCTCCAGAAACGGCATCATCATGGTGGAAGGCGGCGGCGATTTTGTTTCCGAGGCGGAAATGATCGAGGCCATCTTTTTTGCCCACAAGGAAATGCAGCCCTTAATCGATATCCAGGAAAAACTGCGCGACAGCATGGCAAAAGAAAAACGGCCCTTTGCCCTGCCGGAAAAAGACGCAAGCCTGGCCGAGCGCCTGGAACAGCTGGCTGCAGACAATATCCGCCAGGCACTGACCATAGCTGACAAGCTCGAACGGCGCCAGGCCCTTTCCAGTGTCAAAAAACAGGCCATCGAGGCGCTGGGCGAGGCATACGAGGAGCGAAAATCAGAGGCATCTGAGATCCTTGGCGATCTGCAGAAACAAATCTGCCGGGAGATGATTCTCAAGGAGGGCAAGCGCATTGACAACCGCGCAACCGATCAGGTGCGCCCGATTTCCTGCGAGACCGCCCCTCTTCCCAGGGTTCACGGAAGCGCATTGTTTACCCGGGGCGAAACCCAGGTGCTGGCCGCCCTGACCCTGGGCTCGGGCCAGGATGAACAGCGGGTGGAAACGCTTCTGGGCGATGAAACCTATCCGTTCCTGCTGCATTACAACTTTCCGCCCTATTCCGTGGGAGAGGTCAAGCGCCCCGGCGGGCCCAGCCGAAGGGACATCGGACACGGCGCGCTGGCCAAGCGGGCCATTGAAAAGGTCATTCCGGCCAAGGAAACCTTTGACTACACCATCCGCCTGGTTTCGGAAGTCCTGGAATCCAACGGATCATCTTCCATGGCCACGGTTTGCGCATCCAGCCTGGCTTTGATGGACGGCGGGGTCCCGGTGACCGCACCGGTATCCGGCATTGCCATGGGCCTGATCACGGACGGGGAAAAATCCGTGGTGCTCTCAGACATTCTCGGTGACGAGGATCAGTTCGGGGACATGGACTTCAAGGTGGCCGGAACCCGAAAGGGCATCACCGCCCTGCAGATGGACATCAAAATCAAGGAACTGTCCCGGAGCATCCTGGAAACAGCCCTGGAGCAGGCCAAAAACGGTCGTCTCCACATCCTGGACCGGATGGAGGAGACACTCAACGCCCCGCGCGAAGAGCTTTCCCCCTATGCCCCCAACGTAACCACCGTTCAGATAAGCCCGGAGCGCATCGGGGAATTGATCGGACCCGGCGGCAAGCACATCCGACAGCTCCAGAACGACACCAACACCCAGATCGAGATCAATGACAGCGGACTTGTGAAAATCGCCGCATTCTCCAAGGAAGAAGGCGAGGCTGCCGCTGAAATGGTCCGGGATATCGGCTCTGAGCCGGAGATCGGCCAGGTATATGAAGGCACTGTTGTCCGGGTTACGGATTTCGGGGCATTTGTCCAGATCAAAGCCAAGACCGAAGGTCTGGTACACATCTCCGAGCTGGCCCATTACCGGGTCAAAAGCGTAACCGACATTGTCAAGGAAGGCGATAAGCTGCAGGTCAAGGTCATTGACATCCGGGACGGCAAAATCCGCCTAAGCCACAAGGCCCTGCTTGAAGCCCCGGCAAAGGAGGATGGCGAATCCCGGCCGCCTAAAGACAACCGCGGCGGCAAGGACAAAGACAACCGTTCCCGCAGGCCGCCCAGGAAAAACGACAAATAAACGGCCTTTTCTCATATGTCAAACAAACCCGTGATCCAGTGCCGGCGGATACGGCCGGAATCGGATGCAGACATTGCCGCGCCCGAATACATGACTGCCGGCTCTGCGGGTATGGATTTGTGCGCGGCGATAAATGAACCCGTGGCCATCGAGCCCGGAGAAATCCGGCTGATACCCACGGGTTTTGCCGTATGCCTGCCCGCAGATCACGAGGCCCAGATCCGTCCCAGATCCGGTCTTGCCGTTAAGCACGGCATCGGACTGATCAATTCTCCGGGCACCATTGATGCCGACTATCGGGGGGAGATCCAGGTGGCCGTGATCAATCACGGCCGATCCGGCTTTGTGATCAATCGTGGCGACAGAATCGCCCAGATGGTCATCAGCCCGGTGAGCCGTGTGCAGGTTGAACTTGTGGAACGCCTGCCGGATTCGGAGCGCAGTTCCGGGGGATTCGGGCATACCGGCATATGAAACAGCAACCCCCTTTTGGCGCATCTGTTTCCCGGTCGTGCGTGTCATCGCCGGATCTCACCGCCCGACTCTGCATCTGCATGCTTGCCAGCGGCAGCAAGGGCAATGCCATTTATGTGGCATCAGACCAAACCGCTGTATTAATTGACGCCGGCCTTTCCGGGGTGCAGATCGAGCGCCGGATGCAGCAGCAGGGCATCTGTCCCCGAAACCTCGACGCCCTGGTGGTTTCCCATGAGCACAACGATCATGTAACCGGCGTGGGTGTGCTGGCCCGGCGCTACAACCTGCCGGTTTACATCAATGACGGCACCAGAAAGGCCGCAGCCCGAAATCTTGGCCGCATTGACGCGTTTTGCCCGTTTTCCTGCGGCACCCGGTTTGTCATAAACGATCTTGTTTTCCGCCCCTTTTCCGTTTCCCACGATGCAGCCGAGCCCGCTGGCTTTACAGTGGAAAACAATGCCGGCAAAATCGGAATTGCCACGGATCTGGGCATGGCCACGGCCATGGTGCGCCACCATCTCCAAGGCTGTAACCTGCTGGTGCTCGAAGCCAACCATGATGTGCCCATGCTCGAACAAGGCCCCTATCCCTGGCCCACCAAACAGCGGGTCAAGGGCCGTACCGGTCATCTCTCCAATGAAGCCGCCCGGGATCTGCTCATGGAAGTCATCCACGACCGCCTCAAACATGTGGTCCTGGCCCATATCAGCCAAACCAACAACACCGCCGAAAAAGCCCTGAGCGTGGTGGCCGAACCCGTAAACGGACGTGGCCCCCGGTTTTCCGCAGCCTGTCAGGAGACATGCAGCCGCATGTTTGAAATCACAAAAACGCCCTGACCCACCCATGTACACATCTTGAAAAAACAGCACCTGCGCCTTTTTGAAAACTTTTTTGAAGTTTTTCTTGACACCAGGCGCAACGGACTTTTATTTTATTGAATACAATCCGAAACCGCCGTTGGGGGTGCCGACATCCGGCTGAGAATCCGCAGTTCCACGGATAACCCTTTAAACCTGATCAGGGTAATGCCTGCGCAGGGAAAACGCCGCAAACACATCCATCCGTGACATCTGATCGCAAATGGAAGTTAAAGCCGTTTTTCCGGCCGGGAAAACGGCTTTTTTGTTTTTCAACGCAAAACCAAGGAGATGACAATCATGGCACTTGACGAAATTCTGATTTCCCGGGCCATCATCGAACGGTATCACCAAAAGCTCACAGACAACCTGGAAACAGACGTGGCCATTGTGGGCGCCGGCCCCTCCGGCCTGGTGGCAGGTTATTTTCTGGCAAAGGCCGGCAAAAAGGTGGTGTTGTTTGAACGCAAACTCAGCATTGGCGGCGGCATGTGGGGAGGCGGCATGCTGTTTAACGAAATCGTGGTCCAGGCTGAAGCCCTTGCCATCCTGGATGCCTTTGGCATCCGTTACCGGCAGTACCAGGACGACTACTACACCGCAGACGGAGTCGAGACAGTCGCCTCGCTGACCGCAGAAGCCGTGCGCGCCGGGCTGACCATATTTAACTGCATCAGCGTCGAAGACGTGATGATGCGGCCCGACCGGGTCGAAGGGCTGGTGATCAACTGGTCGCCGGTGGAAATGGCCGGCCTGCACGTGGATCCGCTCACGGTACGCGCAAGCTACGTGATTGACGCCACCGGCCATGACACCGATGTGGTGCAAATGGTGGACAAAAAAAATCCGGGCCGGCTCAATACATCCACCGGCGGCATCATCGGTCAGAAGGCCATGTGGGCGGACCGGGCTGAAAGCGATACCACGGAAAACACAAAAGAAATCTTTCCCGGACTTTACGTTGCCGGCATGGCCGCCAATGCGACAGCCGGCGGTCCCCGAATGGGACCGATTTTCGGCGGCATGCTGCTTTCCGGCCGCAAGGTGGCCCGGGAACTGGCCGACAAGGTCTGATTGGCCGCAAATATCATTGAAAATTCAGACGCATGAACTTTGACGGTTTCGCAAAAAGCTTTTAAAGAAATAATTTATTGATTTTACTTAACACTTAATCACTTAAAACTTAACACTGCCTGTAAAAAGACTTTTTTACAGGCTCATCAACTTTAAATCAAAAACAGGAAAATCCCATGACACAGCTGGAATCGGCCAGGGCCGGGCGCATCACCGATGAAATGCGCCAGGTGTCGGAATATGAACAAATCTCCCCGGAGCAACTGCGCGATAAAATCGCTTCAGGCCGCGTGGTGATACCCAAAAACCTCGCCCGGCAATTTGTCCCCCGGGCAATCGGAAAAGGGCTTTGCACCAAGGTCAACGCCAATATCGGCACATCCCCGAGCCGCTACGACCTCGCCCAGGAACTGGCCAAGCTCGATGCAGCCGTGGCTGCGGGCGCTGATGCGGTCATGGATCTCTCCACCGGCGGGGACCTGGACGCGACACTGCGGTCCATACTGGACAAAAGCCCGGTAATGGTGGGCACTGTACCGGTTTACAAGGCAGTCAGCCGGATGCTGACAGCAGGACGGACCTGCATTGATTTGACTTCTGATGATATTTTTGATGAAATTGAGCTCCAGTGCAGGGCAGGGGTGGATTTTATCACCGTTCACTGCGGCATTACCACAGAGACGCTAAAGGTGCTCAAACAATGCGGCCGGCATCTGGGCATGGTTTCCAGGGGCGGCAGCCTGCTGGCGGAATGGATGGCTCGCCACAACGCGCAAAATCCGTTATATTGCCAATATGACCGCCTGCTGGAGATCACCCGGGCCCATGACGTGACCCTGTCGTTGGGCGACGGCCTGCGGCCGGGCAGCATTTTTGACGCCCAGGACCGGGCCCAGATCAGCGAGCTGGTGGTACTTGGACAACTGGCCCAACAGGCCCGGGAGGCCGGGGTTCAGGTGATGATTGAAGGGCCGGGGCATGTGCCTTTATCCAGGATTGCCATGGACATGAAGCTGCAGCAGCAGTTGTGCGGACAGGCCCCTTATTACGTGCTCGGACCGCTGCCCACAGATATCGCCGCCGGCCACGACCATATTGCCGGGGCCGTGGGCGGCGCCATTGCCGCTGCTGCAGGCGCGGATTTTCTCTGCTACGTGACACCGGCCGAGCATCTGACCCTGCCCGGTGTGGATGAAGTGCGCGAGGGTGTTATTGCCTCAAAAATCGCCGCTCATATCGGGGACCTGGAAAAGGGCGTGGCCGGCGCATGGGACCGGGACCGGGAAATGACCGCAGCGCGAAGAAACTTTGACTGGGCGGCGGTTTTCGCCCATGCCATTGACCCGGAAAAAGCCCGGGCCATGCGGGCCCAAAGCGAGGACCACGACAAGGACGTCTGCACCATGTGCGGTGACTTCTGTGCCCTTAAAACCTATGGCCGGGCCATGGAAGAAATCAAATAACAGCGCAACCCTTAAAGCAAAGGAGTCTGTGATGGCCGAGTTTCATTATCAGCCCATGTTTCCTCTGGGAGCCGATGACACGCAGTACCGAAAACTCAGTGATGAAGGTGTTGGCATGGCCGAATTTGAAGGCCTGCCCGTGCTTAAGGTGACTGCCGAAGCCCTTTCCGAGCTTGCCAGAACCGCTTTCACAGACGTGGCCCATCTTTACCGGACCCGGCATTTGCAGCAGCTTGCAGATATTTTAGATGATCCGGAAAGCTCGGACAATGACCGGTTCGTGGCCCTGGAAATGCTGAAAAATGCCGTGATTTCGGCAGAATTTGTCTTTCCCATGTGCCAGGACACGGGCACGGCGGTGATCATCGGCAAAAAGGGCGAGCAGGTCCGGACCGGCGCAGATGACGAAAAGGCCCTTTCCAAGGGCGTGTTTGACGCCTACACCCAAAACAACCTGCGTTATTCACAAAACGCGCCCCTGGATTTGTACACGGAAAAAAACACCGGATGCAACCTGCCGGCCCAGATCGAGCTTTACGCCACCCCGGGCGACGCCTACAGTTTTCTCATGATCGCAAAAGGCGGGGGGTCGGCCAACAAAACCTACCTGTTTCAGGAAACCAAGGCCGTATTAAACGAAAAGGCCCTTGTCGCGTTTTTAACCGAAAAAATGAAATCTTTGGGCACTGCGGCCTGCCCGCCCTATCACCTGGGCGTTGTCATCGGCGGCACTTCGGCCGAGGCCAATCTCAAAACCGTGAAACTGGCCACTGCCGGCTATCTTGACACTTTGCCCGTTTCAGGCAATGAATACGGACACGCTTTTCGCGACCCGGACATGGAAGCCAGGCTTCAGAGCGCATCCCGGCAGCTGGGTCTGGGGGCCCAGTTCGGGGGAAAATATTTCTGCCATGACGTCCGCGTCATCCGCCTGCCCAGACACGGCGCATCGTGTCCCATCGGCATCGGGGTAAGCTGCAGCGCAGACCGCAATATCAAGGGCAAAATCACAAAAGACGGTATCTTTGTGGAACAGCTCGATACCAACCCGGCCCGGTTTCTGCCGGATGCTCCGGCTGTGGACACCCCGGCGGTGAAAATTGATTTAAACCGGCCCATGGACGAAATCCGCAGGGAGCTTTCCGGCTATCCGGTCACCACCCGCCTGCTGCTTTCCGGCGATATCGTGGTGGCCAGAGACATCGCCCATGCCCGGATCAATGAGCAGCTTGAAAAAACCGGGAAGATCCCGGATTACATCAAAGATCACATCATCTATTATGCAGGCCCGGCCAAAACCCCGGAAGGCTATGCATCCGGAGCTTTCGGCCCAACCACGGCCGCGCGCATGGATCCTTACGTGCCTCTATTTCAAAAACACGGCGGTGCATTTGTCACCCTGGCCAAAGGCAACCGCTCAGCCATTGTCAAAGATGCGTGCAAGGATTACGGCGGGTTTTACCTGGGCTCCATCGGCGGGCCCGCGGCCAGGCTGGGCAGGGACTGTATCACAAAAGTGGAGGTGATCGATTTTGCCGAGCTTGGCATGGAGGCGGTTTACAAGATACGGGTACGGGATTTTCCCGCGTTTATCATCATTGATGACAAGGGCAATGACTTTTTCGAACAGATCCTTGGTTAATATTTGTAAGGGTTAAAATGGAAAAACTCCAAAACGTGGCCAGTCGGGCGGTCGGGTTTCTGAAAAACGATATCTGGAATGATCCGCCCGAAGCCGGGCGGCTTCACCAGGCATTTCTGCACGTGATGCGGGTGGTGCTGATCACGGCCAACAGCTTCCGAAGCCAGCTGCTGCTGCTTCGGGCATCGGCACTGGCCTACAGCACCCTGCTGGCGGTGGTGCCGGTGCTGGCCGTGGGCTTTTCCATGCTAAAGGGCCTGGGGTTTCATACCCAGATCGAACACGTGCTGGTCAATTATCTGACCGCAGAGCAGGAGGAGTTGACCAGCCGGATTGTGGAATATATTTCCAACACCGATTTCAAGGCCCTGGGCGCTTTGGGAACCGCCGTGCTCATCTATGCCGTGATCATGATGCTCAGTCATGTGGAGGGCGCGTTTAACAGCATCTGGGGGGTCACCCGCAACCGTCCGATAGTCCGGAAAATTTCCGACTACATCAGTGTATTGCTCCTGGGTCCGCTGCTGATGGTGGTTTCAACTGCGGTGTTCACATCGTTTTCCTCCCGCACCATGGTCCAGACATTGTCCAACTACCCGGTGTTCCGGAATTTTTTTGTCCTGTTTGGCATGCTGATCCCCTACATGGGTCTTTGGATCGCGTTTACGGCCATGTATATGCTCATGCCAAACACCCGCGTGCGCTTTCTGCCGGCACTCATCGCCGGGGTGATATGCGGAAGCGTATGGGCGCTGGCATTTGAAGTCTATACAACCTTCAATGTCGGCATGGCCCGATACAACAAAATATACGGCACCTTTGCCGCCCTGCCCATTTTCATCATCTGGATTTATATCAGCTGGATCATCGTGCTGCTGGGGGCCAGGATTTCCAATGCCATTCAGCACATAAAGACCTATCAGCAGGAATTCCGTGGCACAGGCGCAAGTTTCGGCCAGCGTCAGCACATGGCGCTATACATCATGCACGAAATCGCCCGGCACTTTCTTGCCGGCAACCCGCCGCCGACAGCCGATGAGATCTCCCGGCACCTGGCCATACCCACCCGGCTGGTGCATGAGATCGGTGAAATGCTCTGCAGTCAGGGTCTGTTGCGGGAAATCGAAGGCGACGGCCATATATGGCAGCCGGCAATGGATCTTTCCCGGATCCGGGTGGCGGATGTGCTCAACGCGATTTGCGATCACGGAAAAAGTCCCTGGCAGGTTCCCGAACCCGCCAGGGACCCGCAGATCGAGGACCTGATACGGGATTGCCGGCCTGAAGGCGAACAATCTCCGCAACAGATCTCCCTGTCCCGGCTTCTGTCCGGGGACCGGGAAAACCCGGCTCCTTAGGCGGCCGGAAAAAATCTAGTCCACCCGTTCAAAGGCTTTGGCCTTGGCCTTGCATATGGGGCAGGTGTCCGGGGGCTGATTGGCAACGGTGTTGCCGCAAAGGGAACAGACATAATAGCATTCCACGTCCTCGCCCTGGCCCAGTTCATCCAGGGCCTTTCGATAAAGCCCGGCATGGATCTGCTCGACTTCGTTTGCCCAGGTAAAGCTCTGGTCCGCGGCTTTTTCACCCTCTGCCCGGGCGTCTTTGATCATGTCCGGATACATGGATTTAAATTCATAGGTCTCGCCTTCGATGGCTTCCTTGAGATTTTCCGCTGTACTGCCGATGCCGTTCATGGCCCGCAGGTGGGCGTGCGCATGCACGGTTTCAGCTGCGGCTGCGGCCCGGAAAAGTCTTGCCGCAGCCGGATAGCCCTCTTTGTCCGCCTGCTTTGCGAATGCCAGATACTTGCGGTTGGCCTGGGATTCCCCGGCAAATGCGTCCTTTAAATGCTGCATGGTCTTTCCCATTTTTTCCTCCTTGGATTGATGTGTTTATGGTTGTAAATCATTAACGTATGCATCCCGCATCACTTTTCAAGTTTTGTTGAAAATAGTTCAATTTTTGTGCCACAAGCCAGGGCCCGATATTTCAGGCTTTTTTGGCAGACTTTTCCCTTTTTGTCTCAATGAGACACTGCCCGCCGTGATACACCCGGTCCCCGGGTGAGACAAAGAATCGTCGCCTTGGTATCAACTTGTATTGATGCCCGGGCCGGGCCTGTGTTATGTAAAACCCAAAAAGACGGAGAAAGCCGTCACAGATTAAAGGAAGGTGGATGAAAACTGCAAAACAACATATTGAGCCCTTAATAAAGGTGGATTTACTGGTTTCGGCCGGCAAGCGCCCATCCGGCACAGAAGTCATGGACCCGGCACCGGTGGGGTTTATTTTCGGCATCGGCAAGGCGGGCCTGACCCCCCTGGAACGAAAAATCGAAGGCCGGTACGCAGATGAGCAGCTGAGCCTGGAAATCAGCAAATCCGCCATACCCGAATTTTTCGGGCATATTTTCCCATTTCCCCTGCGCTTGAAAATTGCCCTGGATCCATTTTATCTGAATCTGAAGATCGTGTCCGTGGCCCCGGCCGATGCCCGGGAGGTGGTGCGGGCCATGGCGGAAATCACTGCCTGCAACGGATGTGACTGCGGATGCGGAGGCCATTTTTAAACAAGACAGCGATCCGGCTTATTCAGACAGCAGCTGATCCAGGGTCTGATCCTTTTGGGCCCACAGCTGATCCAGCCATTGATAAAACCGGTCCCGGCCCTGCTGGTCCTCAAAATACCGGCCGTCCTTTAAACCCTCATCAATGGCCCGCAGCCGGACATCCACCCGCACCCGCCGGGTCCGGCCGCAGAAAAAGTCCCACAAACCGGGCACACCATCGGGATATGCGATGGTGATATCCACCAGATCCCGTAGCTGATCGCCCATGGCGTAAAGAATCATGGCGACCCCGCCGGCTCTTGGCCGGAGCAGGTGCCGGTAGGGCGAGCCCTGTTTTTTCTGTTTTTCCCGGGTAAACCGGGTGCCTTCCACAAAATTCATCACCGCCACCGGGGTGTGTCGAAATTTTTCACAGGATTTGCGGGTGGTCTCCAGATCCTGTCCCTTCAAATGGGGGTATTTTTCCACCACATGCCTTGGGTAGCGCTTCATCACCGGAAAATCCAGCCCCAAAAAACACTGCCCCATAAGCGGCAGCCAGAGCAGCTCCTTTTTAACGAAAAACTTATATGGCGGGACCCGGCCGGCCAGCACCCGGATTAACACCAGGATGTCCACCCAGCTCTGGTGATTGGAGACAATCAGGCACCAGCGATCCATGTGCAGTTGCGTTTCACCCCTCATATCATAGACCACCCGGCCAAAAAATCTGTGGGTCCAGACCGAACAGGCCACCCACATGCGGCTGGCAATCCGGTCCAGGATCCCGGTTGCGCGCTTTCGCACTGTTTTCACGGGAACCAGCAGCTTTACCGCAGCCACCAGGAAAAAAAACAGGCACAGCACAACGGTAAAACCCACGTAAATCCCCAGGGTGAGCATCCCCCGCAACACCGATGGAAAATCAAACCGCATCAGACACAACCTTTCCGGCTATCGTTTATTGTCCGGACTGAACATACCGGCCAGAAAATGAACATTGATCTGTTTTCTCATTTTTTTGAATATCAAAATCTTAAATAATTTTAAAAATTTATGTCATATGCGCGGATCAAGGCAAACATCTTCCGGTTCAACGAAATTGACAAAATATTAAAATTGTAGTAAATACTATTATTTATCAGACTGCTGAAAGCATACATATAACGCTATATCAAAAACTTATTCATGAAGCAGAAATAATCTATTTGATTTTTTTCAAATTGCCAATAACCTTTTTAAAGTAGCTTCAATCATCGCAGAGCTGTTTTGAAATTCGGCTTTTTCAGGCAGATATGAAATCAGTGTTGTTATCAAGATCATTCAAAAAAGAGGACAATAACCATGGCCAACGACTCATCAAACGGGCAGAAGCGCCTTGTGGTGGAGAATGCCTACAAAATTTTCGGAGGCGACCCCGGCCCTGCCTTTGAGCTTCTGAAGCAGGGCAAGTCCAAGGATGAAATCTACAAGGAAACCGGCCTGACCATCGGGGTCCAGGACGCCAACTTCTCTGTTTACGCCGGAGAAGTTTTTGTGATCATGGGGCTTTCCGGCTCAGGCAAATCAACACTGGTGCGGCTGCTAAACCGGCTGATCGAGCCCACATCCGGCAAGATCCTTGTCGAAGACCAGGACATCACCAAGATGGACACCAAGCAACTGACGGAAATGCGAAGAAAATACATGAGCATGGTCTTCCAGTCCTTTGCTTTGATGCCCCATTTGACGGTTCACGAAAACGCCGCATTCGGCCTGGAGATCATGGGCATCCCCCTGCAGAAGCGAAAGGAAAGGGCAATGAGCGCCCTTGAACAGGTGGGTCTTGCCCATGTGGCTGACAGCTATCCCAAATCCCTTTCCGGCGGCATGCAGCAGCGCGTGGGCCTGGCCCGGGGCCTGGCCGTGGATCCCGATATCATGCTCATGGACGAGGCGTTTTCTGCATTAGACCCCCTGATCCGAACAGAGATGCAGGACGAACTGCTCAAACTCCAGGAAGGAAGCGACCGGACGGTTATTTTTATTTCCCATGACCTGGATGAGGCCATGCGCATCGGCGACCGCATCGCCATCATGGAAAGCGGCCGGATCGTTCAGATCGGCGCGCCGGAAGAAATCATGAGAAACCCCGCAGATGACTACGTAAAGGCCTTTTTCCGCGGGGTGGATCCCACCAATGTCTATACCGCCGGAGACATCGCCACAAACACCCAGGTTACCTTCCCCCTGCACAAGGCCGGGCTTCGGGCGGTGCGCCAGCGCCTCAATGAATATGACCGGGAATATGCCTATGTGCTGCGCAAGGACCGCACCTATGTGGGCGTGGTATCCCTGAACAAAATCCAGCAGGCCCTGGAGGATGAAAGCATCAATTCCCAGGACATCACCCCTGCCTACCTTGAAGGCATCGCGCCGGTGCAGCAGGATGCAACCCTTCAGGAGGTGCTGCCGAAACTGACCGAATATGAATGCCCGGTTCCCATCGTGGATTCCAATAACAAATACAAGGGCACAATCTCCAGGCATTTGTTTTTGCGGACACTGAGCCGGGAAACCAACTTTGACGACCAATACGCATAGGAGGCACCATGTTTGATATATTCCGATACACCATCCCTCTGGATGACTGGATCGCATACGGGGTTGACTGGCTGGTGGGCAATTTCCGGCCGCAGTTCCAGGCCATCAAGATGCCCATTCAATGGATGCTAAACGGCATCAACGATCTTTTGCTGTGGCTGCCGCCGGAAATCATCCTGGTTCTGTTTCTCATCGTCGGCTGGAAGGCTGCCGGCTGGAAGGTGGGGGTTTTCAGTTTTGTTTCCATGGCCTTTATCGGCATGATCGGTTTGTGGGACGAGACCATGACCACCCTGGCCATGGTGATTTCCGCTGTGGTGGTCTGCGTGTTAATCGGTGTGCCCCTGGGCATTTTATCATCCCGGAGCAACCGTTTTGAATCGGTTCTGCGCCCGGTTCTCGACGCCATGCAGACCACACCGGCATTCGTCTACCTGGTGCCGGTTGTGATGCTTTTTTCCATCGGCACGGTGGCCGGTGTTATTGCCACCATTATCTTTTCCATGCCCCCGATTATCCGGCTGACCAACCTGGGCATCCGGCAGGTGCACCCGGAACTCATTGAGGCCACCTACTCCTTTGGCGCCACCCAAAGCCAGGTATTATTGAAGGTCCAGATTCCCCTGGCCCTGAAAACCATCATGGCGGGCTTAAACCAGACCATCATGCTGTCATTGTCCATGGTGGTCATTGCCTCACTGATCGGCGCCGGCGGCCTGGGCGTGCCCGTGTTTGAGGGCTTAAACAGTCTTCAGGTGGGACTGGCCGGCATCGGCGGTCTCGGCATTGTTTTGATGGCCATGGTACTTGACCGCATCACCCAGGCGCTGGGACAAACCAAATATGATGAATAGCGCTTTGCCGGGTGCGGATCCCATGCCCGGTGAACAAAACCTGTAACCATTGACAGGACAACACAAAAAAAGGAGGATTCCCATGAAACTGGCAAAAAGAATCGGTCTTGCAGGGCTTGTGATAGCCGCCTGCATGATGGCATTTTCCGGCACAACCATGGCAGAGGACCTGCCCGGCAAGGGCAAAACCATTGAACCGGCCGCGGCCACATGGACCACGGGTTTTTTTCTGGAAGCGCTTTATTCCAGGGCCTGTGAAGAACTGGGTTATGAAGTCGAAGACGCAAAAAAACTCGGCGGCCCGATTTTTTACCGATCCCTTGCCAATGGCGAGGTGGATTTCTGGGCCAACGGCTGGTTTCCCCTGCACGCGGAATTTCTTCCCAGAAACTGGGACAAAAAAATCGTGATGGCCGGCACGGTGGTCAAGGCCGGGGCTGTCCAGGGCTATCTGGTGTCCAAGGAACATGTGGAAGAATATGACATCAAATCCCTGGATGATTTCCGCCGCGACGAGGTCAAGGAAGCTTTTGACGCAAACGGCGACGGCAAGGCTGATCTCGTGGCCTGCCCCCCGGGCTGGGGATGCGAAAAAACCATTGCCCATCACATGGACGTCTATGACCTCCATGATGACATCAACCTGATCAAGGCCGGATACAGCGCCGGCATGGCCGATGCCCTGGCCCGTTACGAGGACGGCCAGCCGGTGTTTTTCTACACCTGGACCCCCAACTGGACGGTCTACAAGTTCAAGCCGGGCGAGGATGTCATGTGGATCAACGTGCCGGAAATCATTCCCAAGGAAGGCCAGAAAGGCTTAGAAGATGCCATGATCGCCAAGGGCCTGACCGGCACGGTCACAGATCCGTGCAAAATGGGCTTTGTGGCAAATGACATTCGCGTGGTGGCAAACAAGGATTTTCTTGAGGAAAATCCGGCTGTGAAAACCATGTTTGCCCTGATGTCTGTTCCCTTCCCTGACATTGCCGCGCAGAACAACCGCATGTTTGAGGGCGAAGACAAGCAGGAAGACGTTGAAAGACACGTGGACCAATGGATTAAAGACAACCAGAACAAGTGGGACGCCTGGCTGGCAGCAGCCAAGGCCGCGGCAAAATAGACCACTGCGCTTCCAACCCGGCCGGAGCCGGTCTGAAAATCTCTTTGTGACCGGCCGGCCGGCATCCAATAATTGTTGACCTGCAAAATCTCCCGGGGTAAAAAGGACTAATCCGTTTGCCCTGGGAGATTCTTATGAAAAACCACAAAAACTGAAATCTGAAAATATGTTTATTTAATTCAAACCGTTTTCCCGCAAAGACGGGAAAACAAAAAACAACGGCAAATCAGAAACACAAACGAAAGGAGCAACAAATGAGCAAAAGCAAAAGGAACCTGTTTTTAGCAGGGCTGCTGGTATTATTACTGGCATTCCCCGCCGGCGCCATGGCCATCGAACTCGGCCCCCTGGACGTAGGCGGCGCCATCCGGGCCAACTATGTGATTGGTGATTATGCAGTCCCCGAATATGATGATGGCTATTCAACTTCGAGACCTTCAAGGGCTGAAGAAGATGGCGGAAATTTTGAGTTAGATACCTTCCGTATCAACCTCGATTATGAACAAGATCAATGGGTCGGGAAAGCTGAGTACCGGTTTTATAACGGGTATCATTTCCTGCACACCGGCTGGATGGGCTACAACTTTGATGAAAAAAGCCAGCTTCAGGTGGGTGTCAACCGGGTTCCCTTCGGTCCCGGCCCCTACGGCGTATCCCAGAGCTGGATGTTTGATCAGCATTACTATGTAGGACTGTCCGACGACATGGACCTGGGCGCCAAGTACACCACTTCTTTTGGCGACCTGAAAATGGATTTTGGCTATTATCTGATGGACGAAGGCTCCTACTTTGGGAAAACCGAAAACGCAGCCCGCTATTCCTATGATGCCGTAGAAGACGAAGAAGGCGATGGTTATAAAGAAGAACATCAGTTCAATATTCGCGCCATCTATCCGGTTCAAATGGGTGACATCAAGACTGATTTGGGCGCTTCCCTGCAGTATGGCCAGCTGGGGGCCAGTGGCGGAGACCGGGATGACGGCGACCATTTTGCCGGCTCCATCCATGCTGTCAACAAGTTCAGCAACTGGACTCTGGCTGCACAACTCACCTACTACGACTATGACGTAGAAAATGCCGATGGCTCCAGCGCTGATCTTGTCAACTTTGGCGCGTATGACTATTATACGGGCGTGGCCGCCGAAGCTTGGGTTCCGGCGGTCTCTTTGAGCTACTACCTGGAAACCCCGCAGATTGATTTTCTCGATTATGTCATTCCCTATGTGGAATACTCCTCGATCATGAAGGAGGAAAGCGACTTTAACGACAGCGAAATGTGGATATTTGGCGCAGCATGGGCCCGTGGCGGATGGTACATCTATACCGATCTGGCCTACTCCAATGGCAACGATTTTGTTGGAGACGAAAGCGACTGGAGTCGGTTCGGCGAAAACCTTGACGACGAATGGGAATACCGCTTTAACATCAACTTTGGCTATTATTTCTAAGCCAATGGCTTAAAGCCAAATTGTATTAAAAAAGTATGACCTGAAAAGGCCCGGATTTCGGAAAACCGAAATCCGGGCCTTGTTTTTTCCGCCGGCGCCCGCCCGTCGCGTGCGGCCCGTCGCTGGTGCCGTCCCCCTGCGGTCGCGCACTCGGGCCGGGCAGTTCTAAGGCTTGCTCCGCTGCGGCCGAAGTAATTCAGCCCCGGCCGCTTCGCTTCGCCAAGAACTGCTGGCCGGCCCAACGTGCAATGCGCCCCCAGGGGGACGGCACCAGCGCCGAACCGCACGGAAAAACGCCCGTTCCTCTCCGAACCAGAACAACCAAAGACTTCATCCGCATCGGATAGAAATGTTACAATTTTACTTTGCAAAAATTGGGCAAATGACGTCGGGAGGCAGGTCCACGGGTCGGGCGGGGGATGGTTTGTGAATTGCATTGAGCGCGCCAGCGGTCAGCAAGGCACAAACCATACCCCGACCAGCCCCGTGCGAAAGCCGCGGCAAATACAAAAACCGGGAAAAATACAATAAACCGGTGCAAAAAAACAGCCGGTCAAACAGGTTATAAATCGGCTCTATTCCTTGAAAACAAGCTTCCCGCCGATTAACCCGGCCACCACTGCCGCAGCCAGCATGATCAGGTTTAAAAACACAAACCCGGCCTGCCGGGCTGCCCCGCCGGATAAAATCTCCGGGTTGACAACATACCAGATCACCACCAGCAGACAGGTGACAGTCACAATCAACGCGGTGATGATCTTGAAGATAAAAATCGTGGTCCATGAACCGCCGTATTTGCGCTGCCAGGCATTGTAACCGGTATAAAGCACTGCAGGCATGGCGATCAACACCACCACGGAGTTGTAAAACGCTGCCGTGGCAAACCCCTGGCCTGTGCACCAGAGGGCAAGGAGGACAAAAAGAACAGATACCGGCAGCACCCCATTGGGGATATGTACGGACACGGGATGGGCATGATGCCGGATCATCTGAGCATTGACAAACTCGATCCAGCCCTTTTTACCGGAACCCTTTTGCCCGGATGCGCTTTGTCCTGTTTGGGACTTTTGTTTTGAACCCGAGCTTTGGGCTTTTGCCTTCTCAGCCATGGCCTTTTCCCGCTCAAGCTGCTTTTCGCTTTTTTTGGCCTGGATCTCTTTGGCTTCCGCATCACTGACTTCAACAAACTTGCTTTTATCCGCTCCGCATACCGGACAGGTCTCCGGCGGCTGATCCCCCTCATGAATGTAGTTGCAGACCGTGCACCGCCATTTTTTCATTTTGGACTTTCTCCTTTTTTTAAAATAATAATAGGTTTGCAAACGCTTTTTACATCGCCTGGCTTGATGTTTTTCAGGAAGAAAACCCTTCGGCCGGGGGAAGTGTTTCCCCAGAGCCCAACACTGCAAATAACTTTTTGCCGCATGCTTAAAAGCGTTGATTTTATTATTTTGAACCTTGAACTTTGAACCTTGAACTTTGAACCTTGAACCTTGAACCTTGAACGAAGTTCTTTAGATGTGTTGCTCCGGCCCCCCTTGGGGTGAAACCTTGCACACAGTCGGCCCTGATGCCGGCCCGGGGGTGGTTTGCGAGTCGCATTGAGCGCGCAAGCGGTCAGCAGGGAGCAAACCGCCACCGGGTTGGCATCATGCGAAAATCACAGAACATAGCACTAACAACAATCTTTTATAAATATAAGGACTTCCGGCTTCTTCTCTCCATTATCACTTGTCACTGCCCGCACCGATCAGGGGCAGGGTTTTATCCAGCCGGAAAGTGACCAGGTACAGATCGGTCTGGTCCGGATCCGCATCCGTGGTGGGACACCGCCGCTTCATGGAACGGATTTTTTCAACATCGCTTTCCTCGCCGGTTCTTGTCAGATACAGCCGGCAGCCCTTGTAGCCCGGGCCCTTCTCCATAAACAGATAGGACGCCTTTGGATTTTCCAGCAGATTTTTCCGCGTCAGCCGGTCGCGCATGATCATGGCCACAGAGCCGTCTTCGAGTATATGGGGCCTTGCATAGACCGCAGCGTTGACATTTCCGGCCGCATCGGCCGTGGCCAGAATGCCGGTGCCCTCGTTTTCTTCAAAATACGATTTCAGATCCTTCTGCATTTGTCTTCTCCTTGTGATCCAATGGTTTGCTATTTTAAAAATAAACTTCGTTTTCGGATATTTCCCACCAAATATAGCAATGATTGCACGGCTGCGCAAAAAGAATGCAGGATATTTGCGCAAAATCCGGTTTTTCAGAAAAATCAAACCGCCTCCTGCCCTGGATGCTTGACACCCCGGCATCAGACGATATACTTGAATACAGACCCGCATGTAAAAATCGGCAACCCGGAAAAAAACGGAGAAAAAAGCAAATGACGGAAAAAAGCACCTGGTCGCTGGAATCTTTTATGGCGCAGGCAGACGTTGAAAAAACCGTCAGCAGCGCCAGTTCCGCCTTGTCTGAACGGCTCGGGTTTGTTCCCCCTGTGTGCGAAGTCTTCAAATCCCCTTTTATCCGGCTGGAAACAGAAAACCGTTATGGTTTCCAGATCCACCCCTCGGCCCGGGAAAGCCTGCCGGATATCATTGACAACCCGGTGGAGGGCATCGTGGGCGCAGATGAGCCGGACCCGGCAGCCAAACCTTCGGACCGGCGGCTCAACATCGGTATTGTTTTTTCCGGCGGCCCGGCCCCGGGAGGGCATAACGTGATTGCCGGGGTATTTGACGCCATGACCGCAGCCAATGAAAACAGCCGCCTTTTTGGATTTCTTTTGGGTCCCGACGGTATCCTGGAAAACAATTACATGGAAATCACCCGGGAAAAAGTCGACTCCTACCGCAACCTGGGCGGCTTTACCATGATCGGCACCGGAAGGTCCAAAATTGACACACCGGAAAAGATGGATTTGGCCCGCCGTCACTGCCAGGATCTGAACCTGGATGCCCTGGTGATCGTGGGCGGCGATGATTCCAACACCAATGCCGCATTCATGGCCCAGGAGTTTTTCAACGACGGCATCCAGGTCATTGGCGTGCCCAAAACCATTGACGGCGACATCCAGGTGCGGGACAAAAACAACGAGCTGTTGTGTGCCATGTCCTTTGGCTTTCACACCGCGGCCCGGGCCTTTGCCCACAACGTCAGCGGATTGTGCGCGGACTGCAGCTCAGATGTGAAATACTGGCATATCTGCAAGGTCATGGGGCGTGTGGCCAGCCACCTGGCCCTGGAAGTGGGCCTGCAGGTCCACCCCAATATTACGCTCATCGGCGAGGAGGTGGCTGATTTCATCGACGAGGAAAGGATCGAAAAAGCCCGCCAGCAGGGAACCGTGGATTATACCGCCTATGGCATGACCCTTCGGCACGTCTCCCGGCTGATCTGCGACGGCATTGTCAAGCGGGCGGCTGCGGGCAAAAATTACGGCGTGATTGTCATGCCCGAGGGTCTTTTGGAATTTATCAATGAAATCCAGGTTTTTATCATCAAGCTCAACACCATTATCGCAGACTACAACCAGACCCATGACACGGATTTTCACTCGAATTTCCCGACCCTGGACGACAAGCTGGACTATTTGCGGCGCATGGCCCGCATGGCCCGGGAAAACCATATTTTCACGGTCTGGAACACCCGGGATGACGACCTGTTTAATGTCCTGCCCCCGTTTTTCCAGGAAGGCCTGCTCACAGAACGCGACAGCCACGGCAACTTCCAGTTCTCTCAGGTGGAGACCGACAAGGTGATCATGGGCCTGGTCAAGGATTACCTGAAAACCCTGGCCGAACAGGGCGTCTATAAAATCGGCATCGAACGGGGCTGGTATGCCCGAACCATGGAAAAAGGCGGCCTGGATCCGCAAACCTACGGCCGGGCCCTGTTTCAAAACTTTGACACCGATGATGCCTTTCTGCTGGTCAAAAAATCCGCGGTTTCGGTAAAAACCTTAAAACAGACCCTGGCCCGGGAAGGGGTGTTGGATGAAAGCAAAGATATTCCCAAACCCATTGACAAAATCTACAAGGCCTCCATGCCCAAATTCAAGACCCAGAACCATTTCTACGGCTATGACGGCCGGGGAAATGATCCCACCTGGTTTGACTGCACCTACACCTATAATCTGGGGCGAACCGTATTTGCCTTAATCGCCTGCGGGGCCACCGGGCAGATGGCAGCCATCAAGAACCTGGAAAAGGATTTTTCCGACTGGACACCGTTGGGCATCCCCATCGCCCCCCTCATGCACCTGGAAGAACGCAAGGGGAAACTGGCCCTGGTGCTGGAAAAATCCCTTGTGGACATTGAAGCCCCGGCTTTCGGGGTTTTTTCGGCCATGCGGGAGAAATGGCTGGCCGCCGAACCCGGACCGGATTGTTACCGCAAGCCCGGCCCCATCCGCTATTCAGGCGAAAGCGAGGATTCCCGGCCCATTACCCTGGTGTTAAATGAACTGGGACGCAAATAAAAAAGCGGGGCACATTCAATAACACTGCGCCCCGCCCTGATTTTTAAATCAGGGTTCTGAACCGTTTTTGTCCGGCCGAACCCTTTGGCCTGAGCTGAGGTTTAGATCAGCTTGCCCATCTGCTCCACGATACGGTCAAAGGCCTTGGTAACTGCCGAATCCGCATACGCACGCATATAGGACTGACCGGCATCGCCGGACTTGACCATGTTGGCATCAAAGGGAATCCGGCCCAGGAAATTGAGCCCGAACTGCTGCGCGGTTTTCTCCCCGCCGCCGGAACCAAACAGCTCAATGGTTTCGCCGCAGTGGGGACAGGCATACCCGCTCATGTTCTCAATAACGCCGAATACGGGCATTTCCACCTTGCTGCAGAAGTTGATGGATTTGCGCACGTCTGAAAGGGCCACCTCCTGGGGAGTGGTCACGATAATGGCCTGTGCGTCGGCAATGGTCTGGGCCACGCTCATGGGCTCATCTCCGGTGCCCGGAGGCGAATCCACAATCAGAAAATCCAGTTCCCCCCAGTCCACGTCGGAGACAAACTGGGTAATGGCCGAATGCTTGAGCGGCCCCCGCCAGATCACGGCTGAATCCTTGTCCGGCATGAGCCCCTCAATGGAAATGGCCGCCAGGTGGTCGCTGTAGCGCATGGGAGCGAGTTTTTTGCCGTCTCCGGTGAGCATGCCCGATAAACCCAGCATCCTTGGCACATCCGGGCCGTGCACATCCACATCCATAATGCCCACCTGATAGCCCTTTTCTGCCAGGGCCATGGCCAGGTTCACAGACACGCTGGTCTTTCCCACGCCGCCCTTGCCGCTCATGACCACGAACTTGTTTTTGATTTTGGCAAGGGTTTCCTTGACCGACTGTTCCTGCTGCTGCTGCTGCTGTTGCTGTTGCTGCTGCTGGGCCTGCTGCGATCCGCACCCGCCCTGCTGACACTTTTCCATGATTGCCTGCTCCTTATATGCAAAATAAAATGAACAATTCAAAAGCCGGCGCCTATCGGCACTCGGAGGGCTTGCTGTCTGAGGGCCCAACCCGTCCTACCTGCATATCCCCGCACTCCGGGCAATTCTCCGGCCGGCCGGTTCCGCACGGCAGCACCCACTGATGGTTGCATACCTTACAGCCGAATCGTCGCTCCGTATCCACAAACCGGTAGGAACCGCCTTCAATGCGGATGGCCCTGCCGTTTATCAGGGCATCGGCCACCACCTTGCGCGCCTGTTCGATAATCCGGCCGAAAGTGGCCCTGGAAACACCCATGAGCTCTCCTGCGGCCTCATGGGAGTATCCTTCATAATCGGCCAGCCGGATGGCTTCACATTCATCCACTGTCAGAACACTTTCTGAAAGCTCCTTCATGGGAATCCCCCGGGGCTTGAAATAGCTGACATTTGGATTGTATGCGACATTGCGTTTTTTATGCGGTCTTCCCATTTTTCCCACCTTATGAGTATAATCTCAAATATTTAAAATATGTACTGCCCGGTCTCTTGTCAAGGCCGGGTTTTTCCCCAAGCAGACATCCTGTTCGGGCTCTGGATCCCGGCAGAGAACTTTAAGGCCTGCCTCATGATTTAAGCCGCTGGCGTATGGATGCCGCATGTGCGGACAATCCCTCAATTTCGGCCAGACCGGCAATTGCGTGGGCCTCGCGTTCAAACGCTTCTTTTGAATAATAAACCACGCTGGACTGTTTGACAAAGCAGTCAACCGAAAGGGCCGATGAAAACCTAGCCGAACCGCCGGTGGGCAGCACGTGATTGGGGCCGGCCATGTAATCGCCAACCGGCTCCGGGGTGTAGGCGCCGAGGAAAACCGCCCCTGCGTTTTTGACCAGCGACAGCCAGGCAAACGGATCCCGGATCTGCAATTCCAGATGCTCGGGTGCGATCCGGTTGGACAACGCCAGGGCCACGGAAATATCACGGACCACAAAAACCGCACCAAAATCTTCCATGGACTGCGCTGCGATTTGTTTTCTGGAAAGTCCGGCCATCTGGCGCTGAATCTCGGATTGCACGGATTGGGCCAAATCACGGGATGTGGCCACAAGTATGGCCGATGACAGGGGATCGTGTTCTGCCTGGGACAGCAGGTCGGCTGCGATAAAACCCGGATCGGCTGCTTCGTCGGCCACAACCAGGATTTCACTGGGCCCGGCAATCATATCCACGCCCACGAACGCGGAGACAATTTTTTTGGCCAGGGTCACGTAAATATTTCCCGGCCCAACGATCACATCCACGGGATCAATGGTCTTTGTACCGTATGCCAGGGCGGCTATGGCCCAGGCGCTGCCGGTTTTGTAAATTTCCGTGACCCCGACCCGATCTGCTGCTGCCAGCAAATGCGCATTGACTGCGCCGTCTTCCATGGGCGGGGTCACCATTACAACCCGGCTGACACCGGCAATGGCAGCCGGTATGGCGCCCATGAGCACCGATGACACCAAGGGCGTTGTGCCGCCCTTTGCCCCGGGAACATAAACCCCGGCCGCATCCACTGGATTGGTCAACTGGCCGAGCACCACGCCCTGGCGGTCTGCAGTAAACCAGGAATTGCGCACCTGCCTGCGATGAAACGCCTCAATCTGGGATGCCGCCGTCTCAAGGGCGGTCAGAAATTCGGAACTGACGGAATTTCGGGCGGCCTCGATTTCCCGTGTTGTCACCCTGAGTCCGGAGATGCGCATCTGAGGTGCATCAAAGCGGTTGGTGTATTCCACCACCGCTTCATCCCCCCGGGTCCGGACATCCTCGACAATGGCGGAAACATTTTGATAATCCGCCGCTGCCGTATCAATGCCACGGCTTAAAATTTCCTGAATCCGATTTTCCGCCTCAGCAGAGGGGTAATCATAGATTTTCATTTTCCACTTCTCCAGCGCTGAGATTCAACCCGGTTTTACGGCCTGACCGGATCAATGTCCCGGGATGTTCCGGGATCGATCAAAATTGGTATCTGTTTTATGGCAAAGCCGCGCAGATGTCAACAACCCGGCCGCTGCGGCCCGTGGACGGGCCCCGGGGAAAACAATGCAACTGCCTGCAATTTCGGACAATCATTAGCTGTTGACTTATTTTAACAATTATGTAATATTTAATGTTTATGTTTTATTTTGTTATCTATCCCAAATTATTTTAATAAAAAATTGGAGGAATCATTTATGGAAGTCAATCGAATTTGCAATTTTAACGCCGGTCCGGCAGCCCTGCCCGAACCGGTGCTCCAGGAACTTCAGGCCAATGTACTGAATTTTCAAAACTGCTGCATGTCCATTCTGGAAATCAGCCACAGATCCCAGGACTTTGACAACGTGATAAACGATGCCGTGGCCCGAACCAAACGGCTTCTTGGCGTGGGCGATGACTACCACGTGCTCTTTCTCCAGGGCGGGGCCAGTCTGCAGTTTGCCATGATCCCCATGAATTTCCTTGCAGACGGCCGCACAGCCGACTACATCAACACCGGCACCTGGTCCACCAAGGCCATCAAGGAAGCCCAAATCCAAAAGAAAAACTTTAACGTGGCCGCCTCTTCCGAGGACCGCAATTTTGCCTACATTCCCAAGAAGTTCTCATTTACCCCGGATGCCGAATTTGTCCATATCACCTCCAACAACACCATCAAGGGGACTCAGTGGGATCAGTTTCCGGACACGGGCAATGTACCCCTGGTGGCGGACATGTCCTCGGACTTCATGTGCCGGCCCATTGACATGTCCAAATTCGGCATGATCTATGTGGGCGCCCAGAAAAATATCGGCCCGGCCGGGGTTTGCATGGTGATTGTGCGCGATGATATGCTCAAGCTCATCCCCGACGGTCTGCCCACCATGCTGGACTACCGCACCCATGTGGAAAAAAACTCCATGTACAACACCCCGCCCTGCTTTGCCATCTACGCGGTGCAGCTGGTGCTCAAGTGGCTGGAGGAAACGGTTGGCGGACTCGGGGAGATGGAGAAAATCAACCGGAAAAAGGCGGAACTCCTTTATGCCGCATTTGATGAAAGCGATTTTTACAAGGGAACCGCGGATCTCGACAGCCGCTCTCTGATGAATGTCACTTTCCGGCTGCCCAGCGAGGAACTGGAAAAGAAATTCATTGACGAAGCCGCCCAAAACGGCCTTGGCGGTCTTAAGGGCCATCGATCGGTTGGCGGCTGCCGGGCCTCGATCTACAACGCCACCACAGTGGAAAACGTTGAAAAGCTGATATCCTTTATGAAGGAATTTGAAAGCAAGAACAAATAATTTTCCCTGCTAAAGGACAAACCAAAAGCCCATAAAAAAGGCTGCCGGGCAAACCCGGCAGCCTTTTTGTTTTCATCGCACACAGGCGGCATCAAACCACCGCCCGATTGTATCGTCTATACCAGCTCAAATACAGCCGCAGCACCCATACCGCCGCCGATGCACATGGATTCCACGCCGTATTTCACGCCGCGCGCCTTCATCTCGGTCATCAGCTGGGCGCAGAGCTTGGCGCCGGTGCAGCCCAGGGGATGGCCCAGGGCGATGGCACCGCCGTTGACATTGACAATGCGCTTGTCACTGTCAGCGGTCCACAGGCTCTTGTCATCATATAGCCCGAGCTGCTGCATGCAGTAGATGGCCTGGGAGGCAAAAGCCTCGTTGACTTCAAAAATGCCGATATCGTCAACCTTGAGTCCGGCCATATCCAGGACCTTGGGAATTGCGTAAGCAGGTCCCACACCCATTTCATCGGCCCTGCAGCCGGCCACGGTATAGGTTTTGACCTTTGCAATGGGCTCGAGGTTGTATTTCTTCAGGGCCTCTTCGCTTACGATCAGCGTAGCGGCGGCCCCGTCAGTGGTCTGGGAGGAATTTCCCGCAGTAACCGAACCGTTTGCGGCAAAAACCGGGCGAAGCTTGCCAAGCCCTTCAATGGTGGTGGTCTCCCGGATGCCGTCGTCAAAATCCTGGACAAAGGTCTGCTCTTCCCACTGGCCGTCTTTTTCCACAAAACGCGAGGCCGTGGTGGGGACGAGTTCCTTGTAAAGTCCGTTCTTTTTGGCATTTGCCGCCTTCATCTGGGAATGATAGGCAAACTCGTCCTGCATTTCCCGGGTGACATTGTACCGGTTGGCCACGTTTTCCGCGGTAATGCCCATGGAAACATAGACATCCGGATTTTCCTTTGCCATCTTGGGATGCGGGCGGGGCATGTTGCCGCCCATGGGCACGATGCTCATGGATTCAATGCCGCCGCCGATGGCCACATCGCACCATCCGCTTTTGATGCGCATGGCCTGCAGGGATATGGCTTCCAGCCCCGAAGAGCAGAAACGATTGACCGTGGCCCCGCAGGTTGCATCCGGGAAACCGGCCATCTGGGCGATAATCCGGCCGATATTGAGACCCTGCTGGGCTTCGGGAAACGAGCACCCGATCATCAGGTCTTCAACGTCCTTTTTGTCCAGATTGGGGGTTTTTTCCATGACAGCTTCTATCACGGCCTTGAGCAAATCCTCCGGCCGCGTCTGGGCCAATGCGCCTTTGCCCCTCCGGCAGCCCGGCGTGCGGAGCGATGTGACAATATAGGCTTCTCTCATCTGTATATCCTCCTAACTTTCAGTTATTATATCTGTTACAGGAACAAGGGCTTGCCCGTTTTCATCATGTGCTCTGCCATCTGCTGGGTCTGCTCTGTGCGCCAGAGATCCACAAAGGCTTCGCGCTCCAGCTTGAGCAGATAATCCTCGCCCACCGGTGTGCCCGCGGGCACGTCACCGCCGGCTAAGCAGTAACAGGCCCGTTTGGCAATGGTTTCCATGTGCGGGGTGATGTATCCGCCCGATTTCATGTTGAGCATCTCAGACCAGATCATGCCCTGGCCCTCACGGCCGAACACCGGAAACTTTTCCTTGCGCGGGGGCGCGTAGCAGTCATCGACCATCTTGAGCACTTCCTTTTTGGCCTCGCCGATGAGCAAGTCCTTGTTGAACACGATCCGGTCAGCGGGTCTCAGAAACCCGGCATTTCTGGCTTCTGCCGCAGAGCCGGAGACTTTTGCCTGGGCCACCTGCATGAACGCCTGGACAAAAAATCCGGAATAATCGGTGATCTTGGCAATCTCGGGTTTGTACTTGATGTAGTTCTGCCACAGATGCATCATGCCCGCACCTCCGGGCACCAGACCGGCGCCGACTTCCACCAGTCCCATGAACAGATCCGCATTGGCCACCACGCGGTCGGCCGCCAGGCAGATTTCGCATCCGCCGCCCAGGGCCAGGCCGAACGGAGCGGCCACCACCGGGTAAGGCGCGTACTTGGATGCCAGAATGCTTTGGTGCACGGTCTTGATGAAATCATCGATTTCAGAGAACTTGCCCTCTTTTGCAAGACCGAGCATAAACGACAGGTCCCCGCCTGCGGAAAACGGAGCCGGCATGCCCGAGGCCTGGTTGCCCACAACCACGCCCACGCCGTTTTCAGCCACGTATTGGTGGGCCTCGATCATAAACTCGATCATTTCGCGGTTGACCGCGTTCATCTTGGAATGAAACTCGATGTCAAAAACACCGTCGCCAAGATCGATCAGCGAGCAGGAACCCGAAGTTTTGACCACCTTGTTTTCCTGGCGCAGGTTATAGAGGCTGATCTGTTTTTCGCTGACCGGCACAAGCTTGTAGGAGCCGGAGGCAAAATCATAAAAATATTTTTTGCCGCCTTCGATCTTGTAGAAGGTCTCGTTGCCGCCATCCAGAAACTTCTTGATTTTTTCCGGCACTGTGCGGCCTTCTTTCTCCATTTTTTCCACGGATTTTTTCACCCCGATGGCTTCCCATGCCTCAAACGGGCCCATTTCAAAATTGTAACCCCATTTCATGGCATTGTCGATGTCCACGATGGTATCGGAAATCTCGGGAATCCGGTTGGCCGCGTAAATCAGGCTGGTGGCCATGACATCCCAGGCATACTTGCCGGCCTTGTCGTCGGCATAAACAATGGTCTGCATTTTTTCCGGAAGAGAGGCCTTTTTCTTGGCCTCTGCCAGGCAGGGAAAATCAACCTTGCCGTATTCCTCATAGTCCAGGGTCTCGGGGTTGATCACCTTGCGGATGGTTTTCCATTCCGGGGTGATTTCCTTTTTGTAAAACCCGCCCTTGGTTTTGTTGCCAAGCATGTTGTTGTTGACCATTTTTTCAACAAACGCGGGCAGGGCCATGGTGTCGCGCATTTCATCGTCCGGACACATGTCGTAGCAGTTCTTGGCCACGTGATACATGGTATCGAGCCCCACCATGTCGGCGGTCTTAAATGTAGCGGTCTTGGGCCGGCCCATGGGCTGGCCGAAAATAGCATCCACTTCAGGGATGGTCAGGCCGTGTTCGAGCATGGCGTGCATGGCTTTGCCCATGCCCTGGATACCAATGCGGTTGCCGATGAAATTGGGGGTGTCCTTGGCCCAGACAATGCCTTTGCCCAGGTATTTTTCACAGAAATCAGCCATGAACTGGAGCACATCCCGGCTTGTATCCGGGCCGGGGATGATCTCAAGCAGGTGCATATAGCGCACCGGGTTGAAAAAATGGGTGCCCAGAAAATGCTTTTTCATGTCATCGCTGAGATCCTGGGACATTTCCTTTAAGGGAATGCCCGAGGTGTTGGAGCTGATCACAGTGCCCTTCTTGCGCACCTTGTCGATTTTCTTGAACAACTCCTGCTTGATTTTCACATTTTCCACCACCACTTCCACGATCCAGTCAACATCGGCGAGTTTGTCAATGTCGTCTTCCAGGTTGCCGGTGGTGACCAGTGCCGGGTCGCTTTTTTTGTCCATAAAAAGCGGCGGCTTGGACTTGATGGCGTCATCCAGGCCCTTTTCCACGATTCGGTTGCGGGCCTTGGGATCCTTTTTCTCCTCATCGGAGAGGTCAAACGGAACAATGTCCAGCAGCAGGGTCTTGATGCCTGCACTGGCAAGCAGGGCGGCGATTCCGCCCCCCATGATCCCGGAACCCACAACAGCTGCCTTTGCGATCCTTCTTTGCATAACTTACCTCCTGATATATTGGTTTAAACCAGCAAAACTAGGGTAAAACGCTTTTGATTTATACTGAGCATCCGGTCAATTGGACGTGCCAAATATTTACTTCTGATAAAAAGTTTTTATCTATCAGACCGGCAGACCTCAAGTCAAGGAAAAAACAGGCTTCAAATGCAGGCAAAACCGCCTGAATTTAAGAAAAAATCTGACGCCCGGCCCGGCCTGTCCAAAAGGCCGCACAACCCCGCCGCAGGTATCGCACCGCCAATCAGGCCGGGTGGCGGCCATGATGCGAACACCCCGAAAAAAATGTATGCCTGCGATTGCCCGCGGGAGAAACAATGCGGTTGACATTTTTGCCGGATTTTACTTTACATGGCAAAAAATATAAATGAATATCAATCTTTGCACTATAATAGAGACATCGGCGGCAACCGCCAAAAGCCGATGGCACAAATCGGTCATAAACCCGGGATGCTGCCAAAACCCCAAAAAGAAGGATACCCGCAAATGCGGACAAAAAAACGGCTTTTTATCATCATGGCTGTTATTTGCATGCTCTGCCTGTCAGCCGGCATTCCCCAGGCGGCCGAAAAAACCGACACTGCGGACCCCAAAACCGTGGATGATGTGATTGAAAGACTAAATGATCACTACGGGGAAAAAAATTTCACCGCGGATTTCCGCCAGAAATCCACCCTCAAGGCCATGGATATCACCGACACCGCCGAAGGCCGGGCCTGGTTCAAGCACCCCGGAAAAATGCGCTGGCAATACGAGGTGCCCGAGACCTATCTTATTGTAACAGACGGCAACACCCTTTGGATTCACCGTCCTGCTGACCGCCAGGTGGTGGTGGGCGATGCGGCCGTGCATTTCGGCGGCGGCCGGGGAGCAAGCTTTCTGGCCGACTTTACCCGCATCACCGACGTTTTCAAGGCTGCTCTTGCAGATTCCGATGACCAGTCCTGGCGGATCAAACTGGTTCCCCGCAGGCAGCAGGGCGATCTTGAGCAGATCTACATGAAGGTCAACCGAAAAAGCCTTGAAATCGAGCAGGTCACCACGGAAAACATCTATGGTGACATTACGCGGATTGTATTTGAAGATGTGGAATTTCACCCGGAAATGCCGGACCGGCTGTTTGATTTTGAAATCCCGGCTGGCGCAGATGTCATCCAAATGGAAGATTAATACGGTTCCATGCACAAAACTCCGGAGCTAACAAAATATTGTCACCAGCAGAAAACAGGACCCCATGAACCCGGAAATGATCGAAAAAATCAAAAACCTTGCCCGAAAACAAAACGCCCTGATCCTGGCCCATAATTATCAGCCGCCGGAAATCCAGGACCTGGCCGATTTGTGCGGCGATTCCCTGGAACTGAGCATAAAGGCCGCTGAAACCAGTGCTGATGTGGTGGTGTTCTGCGGAGTGCACTTCATGGCCGAAACCGCATCCATCCTTTGCCCGGACAAAACCGTGCTGCTGCCCCGGCCCGATGCCGGATGCCCCATGGCCGACATGGTCACGCCCGCAGCCCTGACCGAAAAACGCAAAGCCTTGCCGGAAATGCCGGTGGTCACGTATGTGAATTCACCGGCTGCGGTCAAGGCCCTTTCCACGGTCTGCTGCACCTCGGCCAATGCCGTGAAAGTCACCCGCAGCCTGGAGTCAGATGAAATCCTCATGACCCCTGACCGGAACCTGGCCGCCTATACCGCGGCACAAACCGGCCTCACCATTCACGCCTGGGACGGGTACTGCCCCTATCACCAACAGCTGACCCCGGAGATGGTAAACCGGGTCCGCCGGCGGTATCCAGGGGCTGTTTTCATGGCCCATCCTGAATGCCGGCCAGAGGTGACGGCCATGGCCGATGTGGTGACATCGACTTCGGGAATGCTTTTGTTCGCCCGGCAATCGCCGCACACCGAGTTTATCGTGGGAACCGAAACCGGCCTGATTCACCCCCTTGAAAAAGCCAATCCAGGCAAACGGTTTTATCCGGCTTCGGAAAAAATGTACTGCGCGGACATGAAAAAAATAACCCCGGAACATGTGGCCGAAACCCTGGCGCACTTGTCCGGGGAGGTCCGGGTTCCGGAGGAAATCCGGAACCCGGCGCTTTACGCTGTCAAAAAAATGCTGTCCATCCGGTAAACCCGGAGGCCTACCAGCCGATTGTCAGATAATCATGAATGGAGTTGGCTGCGTCTCGTCCCGCGCCCATGGCAAGGATCACCGTGGCCTGGCCCGTGACAATGTCGCCGCCGGCCCACACGCCTTTTTTGGTGGTTTTGCCGGTTTTGGGATCTGCAATGATATAACCCCATTTGTTCAGGGCGATCTCGGGATCCGACTGGGTCAGCAGGGGATTGGCGTCAGCACCCACGGCCACCACCGCAAGGTCGCAGTCGAGGAAAAACTCGGAGCCTTCAACGGCAACCGGCCGCCTGCGGCCGGATTCATCAGGCTCGCCAAGTTCCATCTGCAGGCACTTCATCTGCACCACCCGGCCGTTTTCATCACCGATAAACGCAATAGGGCTGGTGAGAAGATAGAACTCAATGCCCTCTTCTTCGGCATGATGGATTTCCGCCGCCCGGGCCGGCATCTCATCGCGGCTTCTGCGATAAACAATGCGCACCTTTTCCGCTCCCAGGCGCATGGCCGTTCGGGCCGAGTCCATGGCCACGTTGCCCGCACCCAGCACCGCCACGTTTTTGCCCTTGGCCAGGGGCGTGTCGTATTCGGGAAACCGGTAAGCTTTCATCAGGTTGGCCCGGGTCAAATATTCGTTGGCCGAATAGATGCCGATGAGATTTTCCCCCGGGATATTGAGAAATTTGGGCAGGCCGGCACCCACGCCGATATAAACCGCATCATAGCCGTCCTCAAACAATTCATCCAGGCTCACGGTGCGTCCCACCACGTTGTTGCATTCAATGCGCAGGCCCAGCTTTTCAAGGCCCGCCACCTCGCAGGCCACGATTTCCTTGGGCAGGCGGAATTCCGGAATGCCGTAAACCAAAACACCGCCGGGTTTATGGAAGGCTTCAAGAAGGGTGACGTCATGTCCCTTGAGCAGCAGGTCGCCGGCCACTGTCAGCCCGGAGGGCCCGGAACCCACAATGGCCACTTTTTTGCCCGTGGGCGCCGCCTTTGCCGGAAATTCGCAGGCGACTTCCTCCCGGGCACGGTCTGCCACAAACCGTTCCAGGTTGCCAATAGCCAGGGGCTGATCTTTTTTGCCAAGGATGCATTCGCCCTCGCACTGAATTTCCTGGGGGCAGACCCGGCCGCAGATGGCCGGCAGGCTGTTTTTGCCCCAGATGGTCTGAATGGCGTTTTCAAAATTGCCCTGGGCAATCTGGCCCACAAACCCGGGGATATCCACCTGGACCGGGCATCCGGTCACGCAGGCGGGCTTTTTGCATTGCAGACAGCGCTGTGCCTCTGTCACAGCCGTTTCCGGACTGTATCCCAGGGGGACTTCCTCAAAATTTCGCCGCCGCACCTCCGGGGCCTGTTCCGGCATGGGCTGACGCGGTGTTTTTTCCTTTTTCGACGCTTTTTGTGTCATGTTGCTTCCTCCGTTGCCTCCGGGGAGGCCATATATATGCATCAGGTTTGGTGCAATTTGCAGTATTGTTCGTAAGCGGCCTTTTCCTCCCGGGCATAGGCATTGAGCCGCTGCATCAGTCCGTCATAATCGACCTTGTGGCCGTCGAATTCCGGGCCGTCCACGCAGGCAAACTTGGTTTCATCGCCCACTGATACCCGGCATCCGCCGCACATCCCGGTTCCGTCAATCATGATGGGATTGAGGCTGACAAGGGTTTTGACATTGTATTCATAGGTGAGTTTGGAGACAAACTTCATCATGGGCACCGGTCCGATGGCCACCACCAGGTCCACTTTGTGATTGTCCAGGACATCCTTTAACACCTCGGTGACAAACCCCTTGTGCCCGTATGAACCGTCATCCGTGCACACATGGAGTTGATCGGATACCGCTTCCATCTTGTCTTCAAGCAGCAGCAAATCCTTGTTTCTGGCGCCGATAATGCTGATCACCTCGTTTCCGGCCTCCTTAAAACCCCGGGTAATGGGAAACAGCACCGCCACACCCGTACCGCCGCCAACACAGACCACTTTGCCGAGCTTTTCAATATCCGTGGGTTTTCCCAAAGGACCGATCACGTCCTGGTAACCGTCTCCAACCGCAAGGGTCTGGAACAGGGCCGTGGACTTGCCCACCACCATGTAAATCACGGTGATGGTGCCGCGCTCCGGATCCAGATCCGAGATGGTCAGGGGAATCCGCTCTCCGGTCTCATTGGCTTTCAGGATGACAAACTGGCCGGGTCGGGCCCTGGCCGCGATCCGCGGCGCCTCGATTTCATTTAAGACAACCGTGTCATCAGCCATGGTTTCTCGTTTTACAATTTTAAACATGCTCTATCCTCCACTGGTTCGATTCAACCCGTCCGGATTACAGGGAACAGGTTTTCCAATTCCCCCGGATTGGTTTACATTTGCATTCTGGGCAAATATACGCGGAATGTACTGCCCTGACCAGGTTGGCTGTCAACCTGGATGCGGCCGTGATGGGCCTCAACAATGCTTTTGACAATGGCAAGCCCCAGTCCGGTGCCGCTGATGGGCCGGGTCTGCTCGGTCTTTACCCGGTAAAAGCGCTGAAAAATCCGCTCCTGCTCCTCTGCGTCAATGCCGAATCCCGTGTCAGCCACGGAAAAAACCGCAAAATTGTCCTCAACCCCCGCAGAAATCCGGATTTGTCCGCCTTCCGGGGTATAGCGGATGGCGTTGGAGATCAGGTTGGCCATGACTTCGCAAAGATTGGTGCGATTGCCCATGGCCGCTACCGGCCCATCGGCCGGCTGCACTTTCATGTCAATGGATCGGCTTTCTGCCTTGGGTTTGTATAAATCCGCCTGCTCTGCCATCAGTGCGGCTATACCCACCTCTTCTCTTTCCTGGTGAATCAGCCCGGATTCGATCTTGGCCAGATCCAGCAGTTCAGACGAAAGCGAGGTCAAAGATTTGATCCGCTCCGTGACCCGGTCCAGGATTTCGGCCTGCTTGCCGCTAACCTCCCCGGCCAGACCGGATTTCACATTATCGAGGAGCATCAGCACCGAATTCAAAGGGCTTTTGATCTCGTGGGCCACCATGGACACAAAATCCGACTTGACCTGGTCCAGATGCTTCAGGGTGGTAATGTCGTTTAACACGGTCACCGTTCCCAGATTCCGGCCCAGCCGGTCCCGGAAGGGTATGCATGTGGCACCCAGAATCGTTTCCTTGTCTTGTGAATCTCCGTTGATCCGGATCTCCTCGGTAATCTCGGCAAAACTGCCGGACGGCTGACCCAGGGCCTGATCGATCATTTCCAGCAGCGCGGAATCGGTAACAATTTCATCCACCGGGCAGCCCTGAACATTTGTGCGGGTGGAGCCGATCATTTTCAGAAAAGCCGGGTTGGCCAGGGCCACTTTCTTCTGATTGTCGGTGGTCAGCACGCCGTCGGCCAGCAGGTTGATCAACACCCGCATCCGGGACTTTTCCGTGGAAATGTCCTGAAGTGTGCGGATAAACTCTATGGCCTTTCGCACCACCAGCCGCAGATCCTCGGGAGAAAAAGGCTTGGGCAGAAAATCAAAAGCCCCCTTTTTCATGGCCTCGATGGAGTGCTCAATGGTGGCATAACCGGTAATCACGATGATCACCGTATCCGGATGAAGGGACTTGACCCGGGTGAGCACCTCAAAACCAGACAGCCCGGCCATCATCAGATCCAGCAGAATGATGTCAAAATGGGCTTCCTGGATTAACTGCAGACCGTCTTCGCCGTTGCAGGCGCAGGCCACCTCAAAACCGTCCTCGGTGAGCATGCGGTCACAGGCATCCCGGATCCGTTCCTCATCATCGATGACCAGCACCCTTGGCTGGAAAAAAATCTCCTCAACGTTTCCCCGCACCGTTGTGTCGCCCTCGGCATCCGGATTCCGGGAAGGCTTTTGCATATATTCTTCATGGTCGTGGTTTATGGTCATTTTTTCCTCTTAACTTTAATGCGCCCTTAAAAGTCTGATTATAGATGGCGCCGTAAAAAGTTCAAGATCAAGGCTTGCGCAATTTCGAAGAATGCAGGGCAGTTATCCCTATGTGAAATTCTGAGAACTCGCGCGTAACGCAGATATTGGACTTTTTGCGGTGCCATCAACTTTCTGCCGGGATATACTGGGGCAGTTCCAGCAGAAACGTTGTGCCCTCCGGCCCGGTTTGTTTAACGGAAATCCGGCCGCCGTGTTGCTCCACAATGCCGTAGGCAATGCTTAGGCCCAGGCCGGTGCTTTTGCCCTTTGGCTTTGTGGAAAAAAAGGGGTCAAATATCTTGTTGAGATTTTCTTCGGCAATGCCCGGACCGGTATCGGCAATTTCCAGAAAAACCTTTTGGGCTGATTTGTTCCGATAGGTGCGCACAGTGAGCTCGCCCCTGCCGCCCATGGCATCGGCGGCATTGATAATCAGGTTGATAACCACCTGACTGAGCTTGTTGGTATCCACGTTGATCAGCATCATCTCATCGGCCAGCTCTTTTTGGATGCGGATATTGCGGAAAATCTTCTGGTCCCGGGTCAGGCGGAAGCTTTGCTCCACCAGTTTGTTGATATGAATGATCTGACGGCGGGAATCCGTGCTCCGGCTGTAGACCAGCAGGCTTTTGACGATCTCCTTGCACCGGTTGGCATCCTCAATGACGCATTCAAGATCCTGTCTCAGGGGATTGCCGGGTTCCAGATGCTCCAGCACCATGCTCGAATACATCAAAATACCGGTCAGCGGATTGTTGATCTCGTGGGCCACACCGGCTGCAAGCTGGCCCAGGGACGCCATTTTCTCAGACTGGGCCAGCTGCTGCTGAGCGTCCTTTAGCTTTTTTTCGATTTCGCGCTTTTTGCGCTGATCATTGTATATGGCCATTGTGGCCGATTCATTGTCATCGTCGTCATAGATAATGGCCGCGCTCATTTCCACGGGAATTTCCTCGCCGTCTGCGCTGACGATAGTGGCGGGCACCCCGGAGAGCTTTCCCTTGCCCCCCATGATTTCATCTCTGAGCATGCTCATGATCTCCTTGGCCTTGCCCGGCGGATAAAGCTGCTCTGCGTTATCAAAGGGCCAGCAATCCTTGTTGACCACCCCGAACAACTCCTTGGCCGCACGGTTCATGAGCTGGATCCGGCCCTTGCGGTCAGCTGCCACAATGGCACTGGCCGAACTCTGCACCACCCGGGTAATGAGTTCCTTGGTTTCTGAAAGCTCGCTTTCAAGCATCTTGACCCGGGTAACATCCCGAATGCTTTCAATGATATAGACGACCTCGCCGTTGTCATCGAGAATTGGGGAAAAAACCCGGTCCTCCCAGCGCCCCTCCTTCCGCCATGTCACGGTCTGACCCTGATGGGTGTTTAAAACCCTTACCACCGGGCAGTCCTCGGCTTTGCAGGGCGTATTTTTTTTGTAAAAAAAATGGTAGCATTTTTGATTCCGGATCCGTTCCTGGTCTTCCTCAAACAATTCCAGAAATTTCTGATTCGCGCTGACAAGGGTGTAATCCGGTCGTATGATCAGGGTCGGATAGGAAAGGGAATCAAACACGCGCAGGCGCCAGTTTAATTCCTCTTTGTCAACGACGTTGTTCATCACTGCATCCAATTATCGTATCCGTGCCCCTGTTTGGGCTCCACCCGGAGCGGGATCGGTCAGGGACGGTCAAATGTTGTTGAAAGCGCTTCCACCCCGGGCTCGGCCATGCCCGGAGGGACAATGATCGAAACGGTTGCGCCCACACACCCGGCCAGCAAGACGGGAATGCCTGCATTTATCAGACAGCCCAGCGCCTTGTCCGCAATCCCGTATCGATCGCCGAAATGCGGGCCATGGAAACAAAGCATTTCAACATTTTCACGGATTTCCAATCGGCTGGAACAAAGGGCGGGCGACAGGTGATCGGCAATATCCGGGGCATGGGCAGGGGTTTGTCCCGGATCCAGGGCCACAGCCAAATGGCCCTGGCCTTCTGCGGCGCGGTTTGCGCTTATATAGGCAAAACCGGCCTTGTCTGCTGCCAGGCCCTCAAGGGCCCGGCCCAGCAAAACCTGCTCATGGGAATGAAAGTCAATCCGGCACAGCTTCAGCCCGGTCTTAACAGCAATGCCATAGGTCCGGATCCGGGCTTCCACATATTGGGCCACGGTCTCGGGTGCGCTCTTTAACCGTCTGGCAATGTCATCGTAATCCTGCTGAACGCGCAGGGGCCCATGGCCGGGGGACAGCTGAACGTATTCGGCCAAAGCTTCGGCAGCCTGTTGCTGGACAGCAAAATCCGTGACCACCGTGACCATGGATCCGGAACTGGCCATGGCGTACCATGGAATCTGTTTTTGGCCCAGGGCAGAAAACACCACTGCCATGGCAGCGGGATCAAAACGGTGCGGAAAGAGGGAAACCAGTCCGGCCGCCCCCTGATCATGGTCCTGACCTGCTGCCGCCGGTGCCGCGCCGGGTGCCACCATGCAGGTAATCTGCCGGGGGGTCCGGAGAAAATCAAGTGACAAAAAAACAATATTGATCCGGTCGGCAGCCAGCTTCTGATACAGATAAACGGACTCCTGATTAACCGAAGCGTCAACTTCCTGGTATAGCCGGGCAAACCGACCGCTCATCCGAAGACCGTTTATCCGTATAAAAGTCATTTCAAATCAAGCATCAGGCGCCCAGATGATCATCCACGATTTCCATGAGCTTGTCCATGTCAATGGGCTTGGGCACATAATCGTCAGCCAGGGTTGTTTTGCCGTCATGATGCGTATAGCTCGTGCTCTGAACGGCATCGCCCACTGCGGTGAGCATCACCACAACGATATTTTTGGTGGCCTCGTTGTTTTTGATCTCATCGCAGACCACCCAGCCGTTTTTCCTGGGCATCATCACATCGAGGATCACCAGATCCGGTTTTTCCCCTTTGAGTTTCTCCATCGCCTCTTCACCGTCATAGGCTTTGGCGACCCGGAATTGCTTGGACTCGAGCTTCATGGAGACGGCCTCCACCAAATCCGGATCATCATCGACAACCATAATAAATTTTTCACTCATCTGATCGGCTCCTTGCTGATTCGTCAATTTTTGCTATCCGCCTGGTTTCAAGCCAGGGCCGCTACACTTCGGGTCGGGGGAGAAGACCCGCTTTTTCAACGATTTCCGGAACTTTTTCCTCCCATTCAATGGCCATGATATGAAAGCCGGCCACGCCTTTGACCTCTTTTAAGCGCTGGATGGTTTCCACGGCAATCTTTATACCCTCTTCAGGCTGCTGTTCCTTGGGAACCGACTCCATTCGCTTGACCACCTCGTCGGGCACATCCATGCCAGGCACCCGGTTTTTCATGTATCTGGCCATGCCTGCGGTTTTCATGGGTGTAATCCCGGCCAGGATATAAACCTGCTCATCCAGGCCCCGGTCGCAGACCCCCTTCATCCAGGTTTCAAACTTGTCCAGGTTGTAGATGCACTGGGTCTGGATAAAATCCACGCCCGCCTTGACCTTTTTGGCCAGCCGCATCACCCGCAGTTCAAAGGGATCGGCAAAGGGGTTGGCCGCAGCGCCCACAAACATTTTCGGCGGATGATCAATATCTTTCCCCCCCTGAAACTTGCCCTCATCGCGCATTTTCACCACTGCCTGGATCAATTGCACGGAATCCAGATCATAAACATTGGAGGCCATGGGATGATCGCCGAAATGCGGATGATCTCCTGATAAGCATAGCATAGTATTGATGCCATGTGAATAGGCACCTATAATATCTGCCTGCATGGCAAGCCGATTGCGGTCCCGGGTCACCATCTGGAGCACCGGATCAAGCCCGAGCTGGCGGATGAGAATGCCGGCGGCCCAGCTCGACATTCTGACCATGGCTGTCTGGTTGTCAGTGACATTGATCACATCCACGCTGCCCCGCAACAATTCCGCCTTTTCCTTTACCTTTTCGGGCACCGCACCCCTGGGCGGGCCGCACTCGGAGGTAACCGCCAGCGCACCCGAGGCCAGTACCTTCTCCAGTCTGCTTTCGGTTTTCATGATGCCAGATCCTCTCTTATAATTTTACGGGGTCCGCCGTCCCGGCTTGTCCGCCAGTCCTTGGCTTCCATGATATCTTCAATGCGCCTTTCCAGGCCCAGGGCTTTTAACCGGTCCCAGATCAACTGCCAGGCGCAGTCAACGTTGGCATCGATTTCACACTTACCCTTGGTGGAGCCGCCGCAGGGGCCGTTCATCAGGCGCTTGGAACAGCGGGCAATGGGACAGATCCCTCCGGTAATGCCCAGCACGCAGTCTCCGCACCCCTGGCACCGTTCCGACCATACCCCCTGGCGCTCGGATGCGCCCATAAAAGTGGTATTAACCGCCGGAAATACCGGCTTTTCCCGGTACCGGGCCGCGATGGTCTGCACCCCGCAGCCGCATGCCATGGACAAAATGGCATCCGATCCGTCCACGGAAGTCACAAGCTCTTCCACGTACTCGGGGTCGCACTGGCGTTCCAGGGTAATCTCCCGGATATCCATGGTTTTGCCCTGTTTCATGAAATGCATATGCAGCGCCGAAGCCAGAAGCGCGACTTCCTTTCGGCCGCCCGCCGAGCACACACTGACGCATTCATTGCACCCAACCAGAAGAATCCGGTCATAAGGTTCGACACACGCGATAATCTCTTCCATGGGTTTTCGTACAGCCGTGATCATCTTTTTGTCTCCAGATTCGATTTCAATGATTAACTCACCGCCCGCCGGCGAAAATCCCGGGCAGCGGTTTTGACCGGGCTGGGGCCGAGCTGCCGGATCTTTTCCGTAAAATCCCGGGCTGTTTTCGCAAATCGCTCTCCCATGCCGGCTGACATGGTGATCATCTCCACGCGCCCGGGCTCCACGCCGATTTCTTCCAGAAGCGACTGAACCCGCCGGACCCGGTGGGCCGCGCGAATATTGCCGGTCTTGAAATGGCAGTCTCCCTCCAGGCATCCGGCCACATAGACACCATCAGCGCCCTTTTCCAGGGCCTTCATGATATGAATGGCATCAACCTTGCCGGTACACGGCACGCGGATGATTTTGACGTTTGGCGGATAGGAAATCCGTTTGCTGCCGGCCATGTCCGCGGCCGTATAGGCGCAGTAATGGCAGCAGAATGCAACAATTTCGGGTTCAAAGGTGTCGGTCATCAGTTCATCCTCTCAAATAGCCCATCGAGTTTGGCCAGTATCTGATCGTCTTCATACTGCATGAGCTGTATGGCCCGGGCAGGGCAATCCGCCACGCATGTACCGCAGCCGTGGCACCTGGCCGGATCGATTTCCGAATAGCCTTCTGCATTGATATAAGGCACGTTATAGGGGCAGACCCGGACGCATATCAGGCATGCAGCGCATTTATCGCCATCCACCTTTGCCACTGACGCCCCCAGGTTGATCCACTGCTTTGCCAGCAAAGTCTGGGCTCGTCCGGCTGCGGCCTGGGCCTGGGCGATGCTTTCGCGAATGGATTTGGGCGCATGGGCCGTGCCGGCCACGAAAAAGCCGCGCACGGACATGTCCGTGGGCCGCAGCTTGACATGATCCTCCAGGAAATATCCGTCATCTGAGCGGGGCAGGTGAAACATCACCGAGAGATCCTCAGTGGTTTCATCGTCGGCAATCAGCCCGGTACTCAGGACAAGGGCATCAGCGGAAATCTCAAGATAACGGCCAAGGACTTCATCGTAGACCTCGACGGCCAGGCCGTCCTTATCCGCCCTGACTTCCGGCCGGCTGGCGGGTTCATAGCGGATAAATTTCACGCCCTGCTTTCTTGCCTCCCGGTAATAATCCTCCTGGAAGCCGTAGGTGCGCATATCCCTGTATAAAACGTAAATCTGCATGTCCGGATTGAGGTTTTTCATCCGCAGGGCGTTTTTAATGGCGCTCTGACAGCAGATGCGCGAACAATTGGGATTGCCCGGCTCCCTGGAGCCAACGCACTGGATCATCACCGCCTGCTCCATATTTTTGACGGATTCCGGATCATCTGCGATTTTTGCATCCATATCCAGCTGGGTCATGACCCGGTCGTCTTCTCCGAGCAGGTATTGCGCGGGCCGGTTGGCCAGGGCACCGGTGGCAAGGATGCTCACCCCGTGCTCGATCTGCATGTAGTGCATCCGCGGACCGGTCTGGATGCCGGTGGTAAACCGGCCGGGCATGCCCTTGTGATCCACGATTATTGACTGGGTCAGCACCTGAATTTTCTGTTCTGCCGCCACTTTTTCCGCCAGTTCGGTGATATACCGGCCCACATCGTCGCCTTCCAGGGTGGCGCGGATATTTCGGGCAATGCCGCCGAGCCGGGCCTCACGCTCCACCAGATAAACCCGGAAGCCCTGGTCAGCCAGAATCAGGGCGGCATTCATTCCGGTGACCCCGCCGCCGACCACCAACACGTTTTGATTCATGGGCAGGGAATGCTCCATGAGCGGATGGGCCCGGGCCGCCGCGTAAACTCCCATTTCCAGCATTTTTAAAGCCTTGCGGGTGGCATCCGCCGGCCGGTCCATATGCACCCATGTATCCTGGTCCCGGAGATTGACAATTTCCACCAGGTACTTGTTTAAGCCGCAGCGGCGCAACATGTCCTGGAACTTGGTTTCATGGGTCCGGGGGGAGCATCCGCCGATAACCACACGGTTTAACCCGTGCTCCCGGATCATGGACTCTATTTTGTCCATGGATTCCTTGCTGCATCCATAGCCCACGGCTTCGGCACAGGCCACCCCGGGAAAGGAGCGGACTTCTTCCACAAGCGAGGAAACCGTGATCACATCACCGATGTTGGGGCCGCAGTCGCAAACAAACACCCCCAGCCGGGGATCCTGGCCGGATACATCGATTTCCGGAGGGAAATCCTCTTCTTCCGCCCCGGTGTCTGGTTCCAGGTGCATCTGAGTGCCGGCCATGGCTGCTGCCGCGCTGGCCTGAATCATGGTTTCGGGAATATCCTTGGGGCTTTCGCTCACACCGCAGACATAAATGCCCGGCCGGGAAGTGGCCACCGGAGAAAATCCGCTGGTCTGCGCATAGCCGTGTTCATTGAGATCAATGCCCAGGCGGCCGGCGAGTTCCCGGGTGCTGGCCGGAATTCGAAAGCCCGTGGAAAGCACCACCATATCAAAGACCTCGGTCTTGTGGCGCTCATCGTCGTCTGTGGCATAGGTGATGACCAGGTTGCCGGTTTCCGGATCTTCAACCACGGAATGGGGCCGGGACCGGACAAGGTTCACACCGTATTCGTTTACCGCCCGGTTGAGATACAGCTCATAATCCTTGCCGCAGGTGCGCATGTCCATGTAAAAAATGCTGGCCTCGATATCTTCGGCAAAGCGCTCCTTGGTGACAATTGCTTCCTTTAAGGCATACATGCAGCAGACGCTGGAACAATAGGGCACGTCCTGGCGGTTGATGCCCCGGGATCCCACGCATTGAATCCATGCCACCCGGGCCGGCCGCTTGTTGTCCGAGGGCCGGGCCAGCTGGCCCAGGGTGGGTCCGGAGGCGGACATGAGCCGTTCGTATTCCAGTCCGGTCACCACGTTGGGAAACTGGCCGCCGCCGAAATTGTCCAGCACTGCCGGATCAAATAATTCAGCGCCTGTGGAAAGGATAATGGAAGCCACAGACAGGGTCTCGGTTTTTTCCTTGTCATCGGCGATAATGGCCCCGACTTTACAGGCCTTCTGCAGTGCGTCAAAATCCGTGACCTTGTCGGCATCCACGGAAAATGCATACGGTGTTGCCTGGGGATAGCGCATGCATGTGGGCGCCCTTGGATCCAGGCCCGGGGTAAAGCGGACCCAGTCCGGAAATTTTTCCGCACACTCGCCGCAGGCAGTGCATTTTTCCACATCAATGTAGCGGGGCAGCGTCCGGATCGTGACCTTAAAATCACCGGCCTGCCCCTCCACCTGTTCCACAACGGTCATGGGCTTTAAATCCAGGCGAAGCTGCCGGCCGCTTTCAGACAGATGGGGTGAGATGGTGCACAGATCGCAGTTGTTGGTGGGAAAAGTCCGGTCCAGGCGGGTCATCAGCCCGCCAATGGCATAGGATTTATCAATGAGAACCACATCGCGCCGGGACTCGGCCAGGTCCAGGGCTGCACGGATGCCGCCCACGCCCCCGCCGATGACGAGCACGCTTTGTTTGTCCGTTTCTCTGGTATTCATATCCGTATATTCCTGCATGGGTTCCCCCATTGATAGCATGATTTGGATTGCCGCATTTCAAACGCGGTCAGCCGGCACCCGGCCGCCTGACAATCCGGCTTTCTGCCTAGAGCCCGGCGCTGGCCAGGATATCGGGCAACCGGTGTTCCCAGCCCAGGGTGGCAATCTTGATGCCCTGAACCATTTTTTTCAGTTCCGCCGCAGTTTCGCCGGCCATGCGGATGCACTCGGCCTCCCGGTCCGGGGCCTTGCGGATGCGCCGGATCATGTCCTCGGAAATCCGGGAACCCGGATCATGAATGGACATATATCTGGCCATGCCTACGTTTTTCAGCAAAAACACCGTGGCGATCACCGGCACGCCCAGGGGCTTTAACGCTTCGGCGATCCGGCCGTAGGCGGCCAGATCAAACACCGGCGGGGTGACAATGTACTGGGCCCCGGCCTCGACTTTTCGCTTTACAGTCTCGATCTCCTGGTCCAGACCGCTTTCGTCTGCCACCTGTGCCATGGCACATCCCGAGGTAAAATCCGGCGTTCCTTTAAGGTCAAAGCCGGACAAATCCACGCCCTCGCGCAGGGAGCGGATCATTTGCAGAATCCCGGACTCATCAAGGTCGTCAACGGTTACGGCTTCACGGTGGTCGCCGTTTGACATGGGCTCGGCCGGAACCACCAGCAGGTGGGGAATGCCCAGCACATATGCCGCCAGGAGATCTCCCTGCAGGGCCATCCGGTTTTTATCCCGGCCATAGACATGCACGATGGTCTCCAGACCCTCCCGGCGAAGCAATGCCCCCCCGGCCAGGGCGCTCATGCGCATCACCCCGTTGTCCATGTCCGGCACCACCACGGCATCCACCCGGTCTTTTACTCGCCTGGCATTGGTCACGAGCTCCGAGATATCCACGCCCTTGGGGGTATTCATCTCGGCAAGCACCACGAATTCAGCTGCTGACAACTTCTTCTTAAAATTCATAATCAAACCTCATTGTGTAAGGCAGTTATCCCCAGGCCCCACGGGCACGGTTTAAGGATGGATAAACCCGATACGTAATAATTGCAATATGTTTTTCATGGGTAACGTCTTCATCAATTTTTAAAAAAAAGTATCAAAACACCCTGCTAAGGGCTTGTCAAGACAACAAAAAACATTTTTTGAACATATGCACATAACTACTGAAATTTTAAATAAATGCCTTTGCCATTTTTTTTAGCATCCGCCAAAAAAAATCATTCACGCGGCTGTCATCCAGCCCATGGCGGCTCCGGCACCTTTTATTATAACCCACTGCAATAAATGCATAAATACTTCAAAATAAAACAGGCTGTTCGCGCTGCAAAAAATACCGTCCGGATACGGAAAAGGCCGTTTTTTTACTTGGCCTTCTGCCAGATACGCTCCTTTTCATCCATGGGAATATCGGCAACAGAGATGTCCCGGTCTGCAGCAGCCTTTTCAATCCGGGCAAACCGGTCTGCAAACCTGCGATTTGCCCGGCGCACAGCAGCCTCCGGATCAATGCCGAGCTTTCTTGCCAGATTGACCGCGGAAAAAATCAAGTCCCCGATTTCATCTGCGGCATCCGATTGATCCCCGGCCTCCAGGGCGGCCCGGGTTTCATCGGCCTCCTCCTGGATTTTTTCCATCACCCCCGAGGCATTGGCCCAGTCAAAGCCGGTTTTGGCTGCCCGGGTCTGAAGCTTGGCCGCATACATCAGCGCCGGCAGGCTCAGGGGAATGCCGTCGGCAATACCCGTTCTGTCTGTTTTGCCCTTTTCACCGTTTTTCAGCTGATCCCAGTTACGGGCCACTTCCCGGGCATCCGCGACCCGGGTTTGGCCAAACACGTGGGGGTGGCGATAAATCAGCTTTTCACAGAGCTGCCCGATGACATCGGAAAGACTGAAGGCGCCTTGCTCCCGGCCGATGATGCTGTGGAACACCACCTGCAGCAGCACATCGCCGAGTTCTTCGGCCATGGCCGCCGATTCGCCGGACTCAATGGCTTCGGCCAGTTCATAAGCTTCCTCGATTAAGGCGGGCACCAGGCTTTCGTGGTCCTGCGCGGCATCCCAGGGACACCCCCCCGGGGCGCGCAGGGTTTCCATAATGCCAACCAGCCGGTCCATTTCCTTCATATCGATTTCCTTGACCGGGGCACGCCGCCTGAACCGATCGTGCCCCCGGATTCCTTGTTTACAAAAAAAGTTTTTTTTTTTACGCTTTTCAGCATTGATGATATCCGCATCATCGCCTAAGAAGTCACATTCTTTAATGTATCGGCATAACCGTGTCAAGCAGTGAGAACAACCAGGGAAAGAAAAAAACCGTGCAAACATCATCCCGACTTCGTATCGGCGCACTGATCAGCGGATCGGGCACCAATCTGGAAGCCATTTTAAAAGCCTGTGAAACCGGACAGATCAACGGGCAGGTGGTATTCACCGGGTCGGACAACCCCGAATCCGCCGGCCTGGAAAAAGCCGGCAAGCGCGGCATTGCCACGTTTGTGGTAAACTACAAAAAAATCATCCGGGATTACCGCGCCGATCCCCGGCCCCAAACCCTGCCACCGGATTTCAACGAAGCGGAAATCCTGGCCAAACAGTCTTTTTTCCGCGCAGATGCAGAGCCACAAAAGGTTCGGACTTTTTTGCGCACAAGAGCCATTGCCGAAGCCGCCCTGATTCAACAAATGCGTGCCTACCCATTTGACCTGCTGGTGCTTGCCGGGTTTATGCGCAATCTTTCCCCCTATTTCATCGACCGGGTCAACACAGACCCGGCCCGGCCCCGGATCATGAATATTCACCCGGCACTTCTGCCGGCGTTTGCCGGCACTGACGGGTATGGCGACACCTTCCGCTACGGCTGCAAGGTGGGCGGGTGCACGGTGCATTTCATTGATTACGGCGAGGATTCCGGGCCCATTATCGGCCAGCGCTGCTTTGCCATTGAAGAAACCGACACCCTTGCGGATGTGAAAAAAAAGGGCCTGACCCGGGAATGGGCGCTTTATCCGGAATGCATCGGGCTGTTTGCCCAAAACCGGCTGGAGGTGGTCAACACCTCCCACACCCTGCCCGGCGGGAAGGTTTATCAAAGACGGGTGGTAAAGATTATACAGCCCTAACGGGCCGGACCTGTCAGGCCCCGAGCACCCGGGCCATCAGCGGCAGGGCCACAAAGGTGCCCACCATGCTGCCGATATTGGCAAACACCACAACCAGAAGAATCCGGGTGACCTTGTTGCGCCAGAACCCCCGGATGGACAAAATATCCGTGGACAGATCCTCCAAATCCCCCACCTTGGGCTTGCGCAAGCCCGCCTCCACAAGACCGGCCACCCAGCCGGCGGCAATCATGGGATTCAATGAGGTAAGGGGAGCCGCACCAATGGCAGACAGTATGGTCAGGGGATGTCCGAATGCCGCAGCGGTGCCGATACCGGCAAAAACCGCATTGGCCGCCACCCACCAGAAAACCATGGACTTGCCCGTCTGGGCGCCGCCGAAAAAAAACCCGGCCAGAATTGCCAATAAAATGGCCAGGGGGAGCAGCCATTTGAGCACCACCAGGCTTTTGCCCCGGGGCGGCACCGTTTCCAGGGGGGCGGGATCAATGTCTTCAAAAAGATATTTGCTGATGCCCGGCACATGACCGGCACCCACCACGGCCACGATCTTTTGGCCTTCTGCATGCCGTATCCTGTGGGCCAGGTACCGGTCCCGCTCATCGATTAAGATCTGCCGGATGGACGGATGGGATTTTTCCAGTTCCGAGAGCAGGCTCTGGAGGATGTCTTCCTGCTTCATCTCTTCAATGGCCTGCTCGTCAATATCATCAATGCCGCCCATGGACATCATAAGCTGAAAAAACAGCTTGATTTTGTTCCAGAAGCTCGTGCTGCGCCAGGTACGCGAAAGGGTTACCGTGATATCCCGGTCTGCCAGGCAGACCCCGGCGCCGGCGGCCTCGGCCGCATCCAGGGCCCGGATCATTTCCTCGCCGGGCCGAACCCCGAGTTTTTTGCCGATGCGGCGCTGAAACGCGGTGAGCATCATGTTGACCAGAAGCACAAAGGCCTTTTTTTCCCGGACCACCTTGATAATATCCATCTGCCGCCACTGGGCGGAGTTGCGGATGGACTGGTGCCGGGCGGCGCAAAGCTCCACGCACACGGTATCGGGCTTTTCCTCATGGATTACCGATTCGGCCAGCTCGGCGCTTTCCCGGGAGACGTGGGCGGTGCCCACCAAAACGATTTGTTTGCCGTCAATCTCCAGGCGGGTGACACCCCGGGTTTGTTTGTGTGATTCATTTGCCATCCGGCGATTGCATCCTTATTTTTGACACAAATAAACGTTTTTTTAGCCCGCTTTGGTTAAATTTATAGAAAGTGCCTGCATCAGGCCATTGTTGTCAAGGAGATAATCACCAGGGGCATGCTGATTTACAACGACATTTACGAATGGGAAGGCTGGGGCGGCAAGCTGCGCCTGGCCAGCGGGAAATGCCGGCTTTGGGTTTTTGACCGCAGGCAGGCGGGTATGGAAAAACGAGTGACGGTGTTGCGGCCCAAGGTGGTGGTGGTCTCGGATGTGGCTGACAGCAAAATGTCGGTGCGGTCCTGTGCCGGCCATATTGCCACCAGGGTGATTCAGGACTTCTCCATTGATTTCAACCGGATGCTGTATGTTGAATATTACCCCCCGGTGCGCTACGGCATGCGAAACGAATACGAAATCCCGGAGCAATACGTGGCCGTGGATTTTGTCTGGGACCAGGGGCGGGCCATACATCCCAAATGGCGGCACCTGCAGCCCCCGCTGCTAAATGTCGTAAAAGACCTGGTGGACTCCGCGCAGCAGCAGTCGCCCGAATACACGTAAGAATCCGCAAATGGCGGGGTGGAAAAACAACCCCGCCATTTGCGGAAAATGCGTTACATCGCTTTTGTCCAACCTTGCCTGTTACAGAATCTCAAGCGCTGTTGCCATGGAAACCCCGCCGCCGCCGCACAGGGTGGCAAGCCCCAGGGTTTTGCCCTGCTTGCGAAGGGCATGGATCAGGGTGACCATGATCCGGGCCCCGGTGGCGCCCACGGGATGGCCCAGACCGATGCCCGAGCCGTTGACGTTGGTGATTTCCCGGTTCAATCCCAGGTCTTTTTCGCAACCCAGGTACTGGGCGGCAAAGGCTTCATTCACCTCGATCAACTCAAAATCATCTGTTTGAATACCGCTTTTGGCCACCAGGTCCTTGACGGCGGGTACAGGAGACAACCCCATCACCGAGGGATGGCAGGCGCCTTTTCCGGTGGCCCGGATTTTTGCCAGCGGGGTTAAGCCAAGTTCTTTGGCTTTGTCTGCGCTCATGATCACCATGGCCGCAGAGCCGTCATTGATGCCGCTGGAATTGCCGGCCGTGACAGTGCCGGTCTTGGGCACGAAAGCCGGGGGCAGTTTTTGAAGATCGTCCATTGTCAGGCCCGGCCGGAAATGCTCGTCATGGGCAAAAACCAGGGGATCTTTTTTGCGCCGGGGCACGGACACGGGCACGGTTTCTTCGGTAAAGGAGCCGTCCTGGTTGGCCCGCTCGGCGTTGTTATGGCTCCGCAGGGCCACCTCGTCCATTTCTTCGCGGGAAATGCCCATGTGCTGGGCAATAAACTCCGCAGTATGGCCCATGATATAGGGTTTGCCCTTGAAATACGAAAGGGGCGGCTCATCTGCATTGACCGGCCCGTCCTCCGGGTGCGGAATAATATGGGAGCCGCAGTGCAGCCCATGGATCAGGGCGTCCTTGAAGGTCTGATCCTGAAGCCGGCATCCCCAACGGGCTTCTTCGACCACATAGGGCACACCGGACATGTGCTCCACGCCGCCGGCCAGGATCACATCCGCCATTTCCGCCCGGATCATGGCCGCACCGGACAGCACCGCCTCCATGCCGGAAATGCAGACCCGATTAAGGGTCACTGCGGGTACACTATCGGGAAAACCGGCCAGAAGCCAGGCCACCCGGGTGACGTTTAATGCGTCCACCGGCTCCATGCAGCATCCGTAACGCACATCATCAATGATTTCAGGCGAAATTCCCGCCCGCTCAACGGCTTCCTTCATTGTCACCGAGGCCAGATGCGCACCGGTGAGGCTCTTGAGTGTTCCGCCAAAGGTTCCGATGGGGGTTCGGCATGCAGATACAATCACCACATCTTTCATACATCCTGCTCCTTTCCTGGTTGATATTTCCAATTTATATTGCTACCTCACAAATGCAGACAATCACACAGGCAAACAACGCATCATAGAAATCCGGCCTGCGCGCTGATGAATATCGCTGAAATCATACTCATTGCCCTGTCCCTGGCCATGGACGCCTTTGCCGTGTCCGTGGCCGCCGGCACCGCCGGCAGACTGCATCCCAGGGCCATATTCCGGCTCTCCTTTCATTTCGGCCTGTTCCAGTTCATGATGCCGGTGCTCGGCTGGTATGCCGGGTCCCGGATTGCCCACCTGGTATCTGCGGTGGATCACTGGGTGGCCTTTGGCCTGCTGATGTTTGTGGGCCTGCGCATGATCCGCGGCAGCCTTGAAAACCCGTCAGAGCAAATCAAAAAAGATCCCTCCCGGGGACTGACCCTGGTGGTGCTGTCTGTGGCCACCAGCATTGATGCCCTGGCCGTTGGCTTTTCCCTTGCCATGATGAACGTGGGTATCTGGTATCCAAGCATCATGATCGGGGTGATCACTTCGGCCATGTCCCTTGCCGGCATCCGCCTGGGCCGTGTTTTCGGCCGCAGATTCGGCCCGCGCATGGAAATGACCGGCGGCATCATCCTCGTGGCCATCGGCACGCGGATTCTGATTGCGGATCTGTTCTTCTAAAAAAAATTCAACACCCCGGATCCGGCGCAATGCTAATCCGCTGCCGGACCCTGGCGTATCCAGGCCATGATCCGGTGCACGGTCTTTTTGTCCCAGTCCGGATCAAACCGCTGTTTTGCAAACTGAGCATACAACTGCTCCACCAGTTTGACCACGCGTTCCACCAGATAGATTTTCTCCAGCACCGCGCCCTCGATATCCGCCGCAGATTCCAGCTTTGCCGTCTGCGGGGTTTTCAGGCTGCTGATGCTCAGGCTTTCTCCCTTGAGCGAAAACCGCCACTCCAGTTCCCCGGCCCGGAAAAGCAGGTGCATTTCCGTGACCTTGGCGCCTTTTGTCAGGGCCATGACCCCTTCTTCCAGGCCCGCGCCGTCGCCCCGGATGGTGATGGTTTCATCCCGGTTGTGCCGGTGGTTTTCCAGCACGATCCGGTTGCCGATGGCAAGGGCGTCCATTTCCGGATCCGCCTTCTGCAGGGCCTCAAAATCCGTGTCAATCATGTACCACAGCCAGGTCAGAAACTCGTGGCCCAGAAACTTGTACCGGTTGTAGGCAACAGAGACATCAAGCATGGCCACCTCCGGAAAACAGGGCGGGTCCGGACTGCTTTAGGGCATCGCGCTGATCATCTGAAAGCCCGGCGGCCAGATCAGCCTCTGTATAGGGAAACATCCGAATCAGCGAGATCCGGAACGATTTTGAAAACAGGGTTTCCAACTCCTCGTTGGCCTCTTTCAAATTGGAGAAAAACCACAAAACCCCGGCCTCCATGTCCCAGGCCAGGTCATAGACATTGGGCGTGGCCGGCACCCGGGTATAGAGCCGGTGGAGGACCTCGTCCTTGATCTGGCGCTTTTCGTTTTTTGACAAATGGCTCTGGCCGTTATCGGCAAGGCGTTTGGCTGTTGCCATGTTCACATGCTTGGCAACGATCTTTGCAGGGACCGATTTTTTGTCCATGCGCAGGGAAAACACCAGATGGTTGCCGAACATGAACTGGGCGGATTCAAAATCCGGGGCAAAGGGCCGGGCCGATTCAGTCCATCCGATGCTTTTCTGGGCCGGATCATTGTCGATCTCCCGGATCATCTGATCCTTGAGCCCGTTTCGGACCGTGTCCATCACCGGCTCGGCCGGTTTTCCCTGAACCCGGTAGCGGGTCACGGAAAGGGTGGAAGCCAAAAGCTGCATAAATTCATCCATTTCATTTGAGTGCGGGATTTGTATCAAAGTTCACTTCATAACCCGCTGCCGGTTTGCCAGGCAAGTCTTTTTTCAGGCCGGAGTTTGTCTTTATTGAGCAACCCCACCACACAGCCTTTACACCGGAGTTGCCCGAAGCGCTTTTCCCGATCGAAAGATTGGCGGGGTTTTCGCATGGGCCCGGGGGGCAGATTGCGAGTCGCATTGAGCGCGCCAGCGGTCAGCAGGGAGCAAGCTGCCACCCGGGACTGCTCATGCGGAAACCATAAAAAGCATTGTCTATCTTCGGCTGGGGCAGTTTTTTCATCCCTGAGCGGAAAATTTTACCAGAGCCGGCACTATTCGGGCTGGAATTGGCGTCTGCGGCCAACCCTGCCTTGAAGTCTTCCGGGCAGTGTGATAAAAAATCAAGCCATGAAATATATCGCTGATCTGCACATTCATTCCCGCTTTTCCCGGGCCACGGCCAAAAACCTGGATTTTCCCCATTTGTACATGGCCGCCCGGCAAAAGGGCATCACCATGGTGGCCACAGGGGATTACACCCATCCCCAATGGCTCGATGAAATCCGGCAATATCTGGAACCCGCCGAACAAGGCTTGTTGAAGCTCAAAGACGACCTGGAACAGGAGTGCGAAAAACAAATTTCCGTGGCCGGCGATTATCCGGTGCGCTTTGTTTTGAGCACCGAGATCAGCAACATTTATAAAAAGGGCGGGGTTACCCGAAAACTTCACCATGTGGTATTTTTTCCCGAACTGTCCCATGTGGAGAAATTCAACGCCCGGCTTTCGCAGATCGGTAACCTCAAGGCAGACGGCCGTCCCATCCTGGGCCTGGATTCCAAGCGCCTGCTGGAAATCGTGCTTGAAACCCATGAATCGGGCTTTCTGACCCCGGCCCACATCTGGACCCCCTGGTTTTCCCTGTTCGGGTCCAAATCCGGGTTTGACTCGGTGGCTGAATGCTTTGAAGATCTTTCCGATCACATATTTGCCGTGGAAACCGGTCTTTCCTCTGATCCGCCCATGAACTGGCGGATAAAGGATTTGGACAACCGCACCCTGGTGTCCAACTCCGACGCCCACTCACCGGCCAACCTGGGCCGGGAGGCCAATTTGTTTGACACCCAACTCAGCTATGATGCCATGCGCAGTGCCATCGCAACCGGAGACCCGGAAAAATTTCTGGGCACCCTGGAATTTTTCCCGGAAGAAGGCAAATACCACCAGGACGGCCACCGCAAATGCGGGGTCAACCTGCATCCCAGACAAACCATTGAAAACAGAAGCATCTGCCCGGTATGCGGAAACCCGGTCACTGTGGGGGTGCTCTACCGGGTCGAGCAGCTCGCCGGCCGGAAAGATGGCGAAAAACCCGAAAAAACCCATCCGTTTTACAGTCTGATTCCCCTGGCTGAAATCCTGTCCGAACTGCTGAGCGTCGGGCCCAAGAGCAAAAAGGTGATTTCCGCCTGGCAGACGGTCATCAGCCGCCTGGGCCCGGAATTAAGGGTATTGCACGACATGCCTGTTGAAGAAATCCGGGCTTCCGGAAACGGGCTTCTGGCCGAGGCCGTGGAACGCATGCGGGCGGGACGGGTCCACCGTCAACCCGGATTTGACGGCCAGTACGGGCGGGTCACCATTTTCACCCCGGAGCAGCGCGAGCATTTGACCGGCCAGCAGGTTTTATTCGACCTGCCGGCCGCGCCTGTAAAAAAAAAGCCAAAATCCGCAAAAACCAAAACAGCGGTCCCCGATCCTGATCCCCCGGAAAAACCGCACAGCCCGCAAACCCCTTTGGCAAACAATCATGAAAACCCGGTTCTTGCCGGCCTGAACCCGGACCAGTACCGGGCCGTAACCCATGCCGGCGGCCCATTGCTCATATCGGCCGGACCGGGCACAGGCAAAACCCGGACCCTGACCTGCCGGATCGCCTGGCTTCTGCAAACCAAATCCGCCACCCCGGAGCACATCCTGGCGGTCACCTTCACCCACAAGGCCGCAGACCAGATGAAACAGCGCTTAAGGGGCCTGCTGGGTCCGGATGGGGTTTTGCCCGAAGCCCGGACCTTTCATTCCTTCTGTTTTTCCCTGCTCAGGGAAATCAAAAACACGGCAAATCACGGCATCGCCGATGAGCAGGACCGGCGCGCACTGCTGGCCGAAGCCGCAGACAGGGTCAAGGCAAGAGGCACACAGGTCAATGACCGGATCGAAACCCTCATGGACCGGGTGGCAGCGGCAAAACAGCGCATTCTTGGCCCGGATGACAACCTGGAACCCATTGCCGGAGAGGCAGCCCCGGTGTTTTCGGAAATTTACAGCACCTACCAGGACATCCTGGACGCCGAACGCCTGTGGGATTACGAGGACCTGATCTGCCAAACCGTCATGCTCCTTGAATCGGATCCGGCACTGTGTGAAACTCTGCGCAAGCGGCTGCCTTTTGTGTTTATTGATGAATACCAGGATCTCAATTACGCCCAGTACCGGCTGGTCAGACAACTTTGCCCCGCAGACGGACAGATCTGTGTTATCGGTGATCCGGACCAGTCCATTTACGGTTTCCGGGGATCGGATCCGGCCTATTTCCAATGTTTTGAAACGGATTTTCCGGGTGCCCGCATCATACATCTTCGCCGGAACTACCGGTCCACGCAAACCATTCTTTCAGCCGCCGGCCAGGTCCTGGGCGAAAAAGGCGACAGCCGGCATTGCCAGCCCGTTTTTTCCGACATTTCCGGCACCCCTTACCTTCATCTGATCCAGGCGGCGGATCAACGGGGCGAAGCCGTGGCAGTGGGCAAAACCATCGAGCAGATGGTGGGCGGCATGGGCTTTGATTTCCATGATTTTGACAAAGCGGACCAGTTTGCCAAAGACGGGGGCCAACGCTCATTTGCCGATTTTGCCGTGCTGTTTCGCACCCGTGCCCAGGCCGAAGTCTTTGCCGGGGTTTTCCAGGACGCCGGCATTCCCTGCCGGCTGGCCAGCAAGGCCCATGTCTGGGAGGCCGCAGGCATTGCAGAACCGGTTTCAGCCCTCAAGATCCTGGAGGGATCAGCGGCCAGCCGGGACCTGCTCCGGGTCCTGGCGGTGCTTTTCCCTGACTTTCCCAAAAAAGACCTGGCTGATCTCAAGGCTTGGGCCCGCAGACAGGGGCTTTCGGTAAACGGCCTGTTGGCAGAAGCCCACCGGACCGGGGTGGAATGCCTGAGCTCCGGAGCATCAAAAAGCCTGGGGCGTTTTGTTGAGCAGTTGACAGACCTGAAAACAAGCGCCCGAAAGGATCCGGCACCCGAAAAACTGGAAAAAATTTTCCAATGGCTCGGCCCCGGTTTGCCTGAGGCGGACGTGCGCACAAAAGAAACCATCGCGGAACTGCGCCGGATGGCCGGGGCCTTTGGCGCAGATGTCGGTGGATTTACAGAAACGCTGGCCCTTTGCTCGGATGCCGATTTCTGCAAAGATGGCAGTGAAAACGTCTCGCTTTTGACCCTGCACGCGGCCAAGGGCCTGGAGTTTCCGGTGGTTTTTGTGGCTGGATGCGAAGACGGCCTGATTCCCTATCACGGGGCGGACAGCAAACCGACAGATATTGAAGAGGAGCGCCGGCTTTTTTACGTGGGCATCACCCGGGCCATGTCCGAGCTGTTTCTTTGCTCGGCCCGGACCCGGAAAATTTACGGTCAAACCCGGCAGCAAAAACCTTCACCGTTTATGGCCGAAATCGCAGCGGATCTCAAAAAACCGGCTCCAGACAATTTTTCAAAAAAATCCAGACAGATACAATTGCAATTATTTTCCCAATGAATCAGCACAAATAACCATAAGGCAGACAGATCTGATGGAAGAGACACTGATTGAAAAAACGATTCTGGACAACCAGGCTGTGCTGGAAATTTATGACGCATCTGTCACCCAGATCGGAGACCGGATGCTGGTGACCCTTCGGGCCCGCCTACTTGTTTCCGTCCACAGCCTTTACGGAACAAACCAGGACAATGATCTGCCCCCGCAGGAGGAGATCAAAAACCGGCTGGGAGAAACGCTTGTCTGGGAGCATACCCGTCAGCGCCGGTTTATTGACCAGCAGGAAAAAACCAGCGTTTTTGAAAGTCTTCGCGCGGATTTTGACAAAAACATGCGGCCGTATCTTATGCATCCGGATTTTCCGGTAAAATACGCAAAAAAACAGCTCAAGGACCAGACCAAATCCGCAAACCGCCCTTATTGAGCCGGCACGACCAGCACCGGGATTTTGGATTTCCGCAAAACCGCCTTGATGGCCGACCCCACAGAATTTCCCCCCAGAAACCCTTTGCGGCTGCCCATGATAATCATGTCGCAGTTGTTTCCATCGCACTGGGAAACAATGGTGCCGGCAATATCGCTGTTTAGGACCACAACCTCCCGCCAGGCAAAGCCGCAGGAATCCGGGTCCATACCCGCATCCCGGCAGTAACGCCGGATCACCTTCCGGCTGAGTTTATCCGTGGACATTTTCCCGATCAGCGCCTGACGGGCATCCTGTTCGTGCTCCAGTTTGATTGCCGCCCATTTTTCCTCGCCCAAAACGGCCTTGAAATGCTCCTCAATCTGGCCGGGCACATCCCGGTCAACGACATGGAGCAGCACCAGCTCGGCCTGGTGGCGGGTGGCCATGGCAATGGCGGCATCCAGTGCCGGCCGGCAGTTTTCCGAAAGATTGGTGGCAAACAATATGGATTCAACTTCTTTAAACATGGGCAGACCTCCCTGGAACATGGAATCAGTCTTTATCATTTAACAAAATAAAAATAGGCATGAAAACAGGCCGGCGCCAGCGGTAAAAGCCTGAAAAAAGCATGGCCCATCCCGTCTTCAGTCCGCCAGTTCACTGCCCGGAAGCCTGAAATCACGTACACCAATGCCACCAGGACAAAACCAGCCGTCCGGATCCGATCCGATACAGGGGCATGGAAAGAAACTTTGTTCATGGCTTTGGTTTTACATTCACACAACTGCAAATTCAATCCTTGTTCGGATTTTTTTGCCTGCACTATGGAATTTGGCGTGAAACCGGCCTTGCTTGTGTGCTATAAAACAAGGCAAATTTTCACAGCAAGGAGGCAGCCCATGCGCACCCGGCCCATTATCCTGATTTTGTCATTCATCGCCTGCATCTTTTGCACAAATTGCGGCAAATCCGGACCGGAGCCGGCCTCTTTCCGGTATCAGCAGGACCCGAAGCTTTCCCATAGGCTGCCGCAGCCGGCCGATTACCCCGCCGCCCGCTTTATTGTTCTCACTGATCCGCATTATTACCATCCCGGCCTTGGCACCTCGGGGCCGGATTTTGCCCGTTACATCCGTGAAGACCGAAAAATGCTGGCCCTAAGCGATGAAATCCTGGAAGCCGCCGCTTCTGAGATACAAAAAGAACCTGCGGATTTCATCCTCATTTGCGGGGACATGACCAAGGACGGCGAACGCATTAACCACCAGCGGGTGGCTGAAAAAATCCGCCGCCTGCACCCGACGGCAGACATTTACGTGGTTCCGGGAAACCATGACGTCCGCAACCCCGAGGCGGTGCGCTATACCAATGAAGGCAGCCAGGGCGTGGAAACCGTGGAACCCCAAGGGTTCAGTGAGATTTACGGCGCTTACGGATACGATAATGCCATCTCCCGTGACTCCGCATCTTTGAGCTATGTGGCCGAACCCGTGGACGGGCTCTGGCTTTTTGCCCTGGATTCATGCCTGTGGCGCAAAAACAGGGCCGGCGGCCATCCGATGGTAAACGGCCGTTTTTCAGACAAGACCCTTAAATGGCTTGAGGAGATGCTGATACAGGCCCGGAAAAACAACAAGGCCGCCATTGCAATGATGCATCACGGACTGGTGGCGCATTACCCCGGAAATGAAAAATACTACGGCGAATATGTGGTGGATCACAGTGAAGCCATTGCCCGGCTGCTGGCCGCCTACGGGGTGCGCCTGGTGTTTACCGGTCATTTCCACGCCCAGGATATAACGGTAAAACAGTTTGAAGATATTCCAAACCCGGTATTTGACATTGAAACCGGCTCCCTGGTGACCTGGCCCTGCCCCTGGCGCGAAATCACCATATCCGCCGGGCAGACCTGCACCATTGAAAGCCGGTTTATAAAAGCCATTGATTCCATGCCAGAAGAATTTCCGGACTACGCCCGCAACTTTGCCATGGAAGGCACCGTGGGCCTGGCCGGGGATGCACTGGAAAAATACCATGTTTCAGAAAAAGGCATGGATCTGCTTGCCCCGCAAATCGCAGAGGCCTACCTGGCCCATCTGGCAGGCGACGAGCAGAAACCCGATACGGTTATCAGCGCAAAGGGCACCGGGATAATGGGCAGACTGGTTTTATTTTTTCAAAAAGACCTTGTGGAAGGATGGTGGACCGACCTGCCCCCGGCAGACAACCGACTGGTCATCGACCTGGAAAGCACGTCCCGGCAGCAACCGGATAATTTCTGACTCCAGGCCGGGACATGCCGGCCGGCACTTGCCGGATCACTGGGTGCAAACGCGCATAACCGCGCGGATCTTTGCGTCCAGGTTTAACAGATAGGCAAACTCCGGCTGCTTGGGATCGGCAAGCGGATCATACTCGATCTGCTTGATGTGCTGCTTGGCTTGCTCCACATCCCAATCGGTTTGCTCAAGGGTGGTCTCAATCAGTTCCCGGAACCTGTGGCCGCTTTCAATGGCCCTGGGCATGTAATCGGCGGCATCTTTTCCGGTGAGAACAAACCCGTGGCCGGGGCACAGAATCTCGATTTCCAGGTCGGCCAGTTTTTCCAGGGAATTCATATAATCGGTGTAATCCGTGAGCCACTCGGAAAAAATATAGCCGTCCGGCGCCATGATGCCGGCAGCTTCTCCGGTAAACAGGATTTTTTGTTCCTGGAGATAAAAGCTCATGGAATCCCGGGTATGGCCCGGGGTGGCAAACGCCTGCAGGCTCAGGCCCGGTGCCAGGGCAATGCTCTGGCCGTCTTCTATGACACGGTCTACTTCAAAGACCTCAAATTCCGGGGCCTCCTTGTCAGCCTGGCCCATCTGTTGGAGATAGCCGGCACCGGCATGGTTTAACTTTCCAATGGTGGAAACCGCATTGGGACGCAAAAGCAGATCTTTTCCGGCTTCTGAGCAGCAGATGCGCATTTCCGGAAAAGCCTTTTTCAGCCATGCCGCAGCCCCGCAGTGATCATAATGCACATGGGTCAAAAACAGATCAGCAGGACCGCGGCTGTTTAATATAGCCTTTGCCTCACGGATATACTGCGGAGCCACGGCGCTCATGCCCGCATCAATGAGAACAGGCGGATCAGATTGAATCAGAAAGGCCGGCAGATCAGACGGGCCAAGCAGATGCAGCAAAGGCGTCACAGAACCGGTGGTTTGCAGAATCATTGATTCTCCTGTCAAAAACAAAAAAAAATGATAGACTCCAACGAAGATGGCACCGTAAAAAGTCTGATTTCAGATGGCGCCGTAAAAGTCCAGGAAAAATTCAGGCCGAGTATACAAAATTTCAGGGTTGCCTGCAACCTGCCAGAAAGATTATAATCTGATTTCTGTTTGAGAAATTGTCTCATTGGGGATTTGGCCGTTTTTTAATTCTCCCCGGTTCCTGGAAAAATCCAGCAGACATGCGCCTCGAAACATTTTGAAACATAAACAACTTGAAACAAAAAACTGGACACCAAAAAGAAAATTTAGTAAGTCCACAATCTTCAATCCATGGGATATGGCCCGAAATGAAGAGACAGGGACAAATGCACAAAAGGCTGAACAAAGCTTAAGTCAATTTCATAAAAATTCAAAAAGGATATGACCAAAACCCGGTGACAGCACCGGAAACCAGGAGGAGTGCTGCCATGAAAAAAATTACTGTCCAGGACATGATGGTGCCGCTTGAAGAATACGCCACCATCGACCAGAACGCCAGCCTGTTTGATGCGGTCATGGCACTGGAAAAAGCCCAGGAGCAATACAAGCGCCCGGGCGCCCAATATCCCCACAGGGCCATTCTGGTCTATGACAAACAAAAAAGGGTTGTGGGAAAACTCAGCCAGCTCGACATCCTGCGCAGCCTGGAGCCAAAATACAAACAGGCCGCCGGCGGAAATGCCGGGCGGATGATGGCCAGCGGATTCAGCCAGGAATTTCTGCGCTCTATGGTCAAGCAGTTTTCCCTGTGGGACAAGCCGCTGATGGATATCTGCAAAAAGGCGGCCGGCATGCAGGCAAAAGACTGTATGCACGTTCCTGAAGAAGGCGAATTTGTTAAAAATACAGATTCCCTGGATGTGGCCATCAACCAGCTGATCATGGGCCAGCACCAATCCCTGCTGGTGACCAACGACCGGGACAACATTGTTGGCATTCTGCGATTGACCGACGTATTTAAGCAGGTCGTGGACGCAATGAAGGAATGCAGCCTCTAATCTGAGTTCAAACCGTTTACAACCCGAGGAGATTGCACATATGAGCCATGAAATAGACACCGGCGGCCAGGGCGGGATTCTGGCCAACAAGACCCTTTGGCTGATTGTCGGTATTGCATTTTTTGTTGTGGTCGGATTTATTTTACCCACCCCGGAAAGCCTGGTGGAAACCATTGACAAACACGGCATTGCCAATAAATTGATTGACTGGGGCATTGCCGAAAACCTGGACCATGCCGCAGACAAGGCCATGACCGTGCTGGGCATCATCCCCATGGCCATTATCTTTTTTGCCACAGAAGCGATCCCCATCGGCCTGACCGGCATCCTGATGCCGCTTCTGGCTTATTTTCTCGGTCTTCTTCCCCGGGGCATGATCGGCAAAACCTTTGCCGGTGATGCCCCGCTTTTTTTGCTTGGGGTTTTGGCCATGGGGGTGGCCGTAGTGGATGTGGGCCTGCACAAGCGTTTGGCCACATGGATTCTGGGCTGGACCAGGGGATTTTACACCCCCATTTTTGTTTTGTGCATCAGCATGGCCATTATCGGCTCTTTTATCTCCGCCCATGCCATGTGTGCATTCATGACCCCGGTGATGATGGCGGTTTATTTCGGGGTGGTATCCGAAAAGAGCTCCGGCGGCAGAATCGAACACGACCCCAACCTGGCCAAGTTTCTGCTTTTTGCCTTATGTTTTGCCTTAAACGTTGGCGGCGTGGGATCTCCGGCCGCCGGCGGGCGAAACGTGATCATGATGGGCTTCTGGCAGGGTTATAACGTGCCCATGGATTTTTTCACCTGGATGACCTACGGCTTTCCCATGGTGCCGGTGCTTGGCCTGATCGTGGCCGTGTACATGATTGTTTTGTTTTCCGGAAAAATCAAGCACAAGGACCTGACCCCGGGCCTTGCGGCCATGAAGGAAGAAACCCGGAAAATGGGCAAGATGAAATACGCGGAATATGTCACCTTTGCCATGCTCATTGTTATCCTGGGGCTCTGGATTTTCGCTGATCTCGGGTTGGGCGGCCCTGCGCTGCTGGCCCTGATCATCCCCGTGATTTTCCGCACCACGGCCTGGAACAAAATCCTGGGCGGCATTTCCTGGGATGCCTGGTTTATGTACTGCGGCGCCCTGACCCTGGGCGCCCTGCTCAAGGAAACCGGTGCCGCCCTGTGGCTGGCCCAGAGCGTTATGGGCATTTTGAGCTATGCGGGCATGAGCCAGGGATTCGGCCTCTGGGTGGGATTGTCCTCATTTTCCGGCCTGATGACCAACTTCATGTCTGATGCCGGAACCACGGCCCTTCTCGGACCCATTGTCATCCCCATGGGAATTATGTCCGAAGTCGCCGGAGAACCCTGGGCTTCGGGCCTGGCCGTGGCCTTTGCCACCTCGTTTGCCCATTTTCTCATCGTTGGCACCCCCAACAACGCCATTGTCTACGGGCTGGGGACTTATCCGGATACCGGCGAGCGGGCCATTGCTCCCATCGATTTTCTAAAATACGGCTTTATCCTCTGGGTCATCTGCCTGGTGGTGGTCTGGGTACTGGCCTTTGGCGTGATGTTTAAGATTGTGGGTTTTCCGCCGGAAGTTCTGGAGACGGCCACGAAAGTATTTGAAAGCGGCGCCGCTGACTTATCCAAGGCAGCCGAAGGCGCGGCCCATTAACCGCAAATTGTTTGATCACCGGTATTAATCAACAGGGCACCCAAAAGATCAAGATGGAAAGATTTTTTTGGGTGCCCTGCCAATTTGGGACGCATATCCCTGACACCCTCTGTTTTGAAGGCCGTAAAATGAACCCGGCACAGCCCAAAAGCAGTCGTTCCATCTGGGTATGGCTGATCTCGATTTTTTATCTGGGATTCGGTGTATCCGGGCTGATGACCGTGGCCATGGTGTTGATTCTTCTTTACAGGGGCGGGGCCGGTCCGGAAGAAGTCAACAGCATGAAAACGCTGCTGCAGGCTTCCCTGTGGGGGCTTTTGCCTGCAGCCAACATTGTCGGGGCTGTCAGTCTTTTCCTGATGCGGCGCATCGCTTTTCCGATTTTCACGGGCCTGCTCGCAGTCCGGCTGACATTGCCCGTATTTTCCGGCCTGTCTTCTCTCCCTGGCTTTTCCGGCACCACAACGGAGATGATCGGCGGATATGTCCTGGGTTACGGTATCCTGATCGCTGTATGCATATATATTTACCGGCTCCGCCAGACAGGCGTGCTCCGGTAGCCAGCCTGTGAAAAACACCTTGCCTGCTGCAACCCCGAAAAAAAACAGAGGAAAAACAGTCTTGCAAAATCCAGACGGTTTTGCCATGATATCCACGATCTGAAACCACACTTTTGCGGCCAATCTTATGCAATGCCAGATATTTTCAGCCATGATGATCGGACCCCGCCACCGGCAGGAGGACTGCATAGTCGACGGACAGAGTTTGTTTCAGGCCGATCTTTTGAGCCGCAGAAACAGCTTCTCCACAGACACTTTGCTGCTCGCCGTCTGCGACGGCATGGGGGGTCACCAGGGCGGGGCGGAAGCCAGCCAGTTTACCTGCAGACAGATTGAAAGCCACAACTGGACCAACGGCATCTCCCGGCAGGCAGTGCGCGATGCCTTAAACACCATTCAGGCCCGGGCCGAAAAAGATCTGCCGATGCACTGCGGCACCACTATTGCCGGCCTGCTTTGCGACGGAATGACGGCCATTGTCTTTAATGCCGGAGACAGCCGGGTTTACCGCTTTCATTCGGATTTTATCGAATACGTCTCCCATGATCATTCCCTGGTCCAGGACATGGTTGACCAAAAAATGGTCAATGCGGAAAAAGCCGCCACCCACCCTTACAAACATTTGATCGAATTCGGAATCGGACCGGTCTTTTCCCAGGTGTGGCCCCAGCGCAAAATTTATGCAGATCTGCATCCCGTCAACGGTTCAGCCACCTACCTGATCTGCTCTGACGGACTCACGGATATTTTTCCGGATTCCCAAATTCATGAGCTACTTGGCCCCGAACCGGTAAAAAACGGTGCCAGACTGGCCAACGCCGCCAGAAGGAAAGGACTGACCGACAATACCAGTTTCATTATTGCCCGGATCGAGGAATAAAATTGAAGGACATCATTAAAAAATGCCTTCCCACCTACGAGGTTGTCCGGAAAATCGGATCCGGTGTTTACGGAGTGGTCTACCATGTAAAGGACAATCTCAAGGAGCGGGCGGTCAAGGTGGTGCCCATCATGGTGGAGCGCTCCCTGTCCCACCGCACCCCGGGGGACCTGGACTCCAAGATTTCCCATGATTTTTATGCCATCCAGGAATATTACGACAAGATCAAGGGCGAGGGTGTCATTGAGATCTATGATTTTCACCTGGTGGACAAACAGGTGTCCAAACAGGAGGCCAGGGCACACCTGGTGATCTTGATGGAATTCTGTCCGTATAACCTGCTCGATCGGGTTCTGGACCATTTTCCACTGCCTCCGGAAGAGGCGGAAAAGCTCATGCTGGAACTGGCTGAAATCTTAAACCGGCTTTCCGACAGAACCAGTGAATCGTTTATCGTCAAGGATCTCAAACCCTCAAATCTGCTGATCAACCAGCACAACCGCTTAATTATCGGGGATCTCGGGGGGCTGGAGCGCATCAGCAGCACCTCGGTTTCCTCCAGCGCCCAGTTCACCCCCAACTGGTCCGCCCCGGAGCTCCTGACCCACAGCAGCCAGGCGGGCATCTCCAGCCTGGTGTTTTCCTACGGGTTTGTCAGCTATTTCATCTGGGCCGGTGCGCTTCCGTATGAACAGGAAACCTTCAGTGAAAGGCTTCGGCGGATCAAGGAACATGACCTGGAATTTACCCGCCCGGACCTGCCGTTTGGTATCCAGATTTTAATCAGCCAGTGTCTGAATTTCCGCCCCCAGGACCGTCCCCCGGATTTTGAAGCTATCCTTGGTTATCTTCGGGGCAGTGCTTCTTTTGTGGAAACCGGCACAGGCGGCGCCAACAAAATTGCAGACCCTGAAACGCCCAGGCCTGCAATGACAGGTATTGCAGAGCAGATTTCTTCCGCCGCCCCGGCATCCGGGCCTGAATCCCGGTCAAAAACCGGATTGGAGCGGCAGTCGCCCAAAGAAAAGCCCCGGGTGCTGCCTGCTGCATCCGGCCCGCACCAGCCAGGGGACAACTGGGAGGAGCCCACCATCGGAATGGTTTTTACCTGGGTTCCCACCGGAGTTTTTCAGATGGGCTGCGGAACCTGGGACGGCGAGGGAAACCGCGATGAAATGCCCGTGCACGAGGTGTTTATCGACGGATTCTGGCTGGCCAAATACACGGTCACCCAGGAGCAGTGGAAAAAGGTGGCCTCAGGAACCCTATGGCAGAAGGTGCGCGGCAAAAATCCGGCCTGGTTCAAGCAAAGCGGTCTTCATCCCGTGGAGCAGGTTTCCTGGCATGACGCCCGGGATTTTATCCAGAAACTCACCGCCATGAACAAGGGGCGGTACCATTTCCGCCTGCCCACGGAAGCCGAGTGGGAATACGCCTGCAGAAGCGGCGGCCGCCAGGAAAAATACCCGGGAAACAAGCCTTTGGACAAGATCGCGTGGTATTCGGCCAACAGCGGCATGCGGACCCATCCGGTGGGGGGCCTGGAGCCCAATGACCTGGATTTGCACGACATGGCCGGAAATATCTATGAGTGGTGCGAAGACACTTACCATGAAGAGGCATACCGCCGCCACGGCTACAAAAACCCCGTGCATTCCGCTGACGGTCCCCGCCGGGTCATCCGGGGCGGCAGCTGGTGCAACTTTGCCAGCGAACTGCGCTGCTCCTACCGGGCCAGCGTAAATGCGGATTTCAAGGGCAATTACCTGGGATTCCGCGTTGTCATGACCCCTGTGAGCCGAAAAAGAAAATCCTGAGCCAGCCCCGTCTTCTTCGCCTTTTTCCGCGTGGCCCCGGTGGGGGTGCAGGCCCGGCTGCCGCACCCGGACCGAAGTTCACCGCGATACCCATCACCTGTTTTTGCCCTACCCATCAAAGACCTGCAGGCGGCCACGCGGGGCGGACGGGGGACGGTTTGCGAGTCGCATTGAGCGCGCAAGCGGTCAGCAGGGAGCAAACCGTCACCCGACCGCCCCGCGTGCGAAAACCCGTGAAAATGTTTTTTTTGCAGCAGATTTTGAAGCCAGGCAAAAATTAAACCTTTTAAGATTTAAAACAAAAATTAAACCTTAAATGGCTTATTTATGGATTTGCTCAAACACTGCAATGGCGTGGTTGATTGCATTCCAGCGGGCTTTTTTCAAATGCCGGGACACGGCCTGGGGCGAAACCGGCCCGGGCCAATCAGCCGCAATTTGGGCGATCTTTGAACCCTCCAGACGTCCGATCACCGCTCTGGCCTGAAGCGGCCGCCAGGTTTCCATAAGTGCCCCGGTGGCGCGCACCAGTGCGTCAATGACGACTTCAAACGGAGCATTGTCAAAAGCGTAGCGAAGATCCCCGGCCCGGGGCGAACCCATTTTTTCCAGCATCTTTCCGGAGCGCCGGAAGGCCGTGCCGTCTCCGGCTGTCACCTGTTTTTCAGGCACGTAATCCACTTCCCCGATGCCAATGGCCATGCGGGTGTCAAAACCCGAATGGCCGCCAAAGGCCCGGATGTAGGCCCGGATAAACACCGCGGCCCGCAAGGCGCATGACGGATCGGAAAACAGGGCCTGCCAGCTGTCGCCCCGGAACACAGAGATGGGATACGGCATAACCCCGGGCATCAGCCGGCAAAAAGCCTTACCGGCTTTGTTCATGAGCCCGGGCATGGACCGGCGTGCACTGGCATCCATTGCCGAAAATCCCGTAAAATCACCTGTTATCACGGCATATTGGCCTGCAGTCTGCATAAATTTCCTCTTCCGAACTGTTTTTCAGCTCCGGCTATCTGAAAAGGCCTTCTAACTTCAAAAAAGTTGCTGCCAGTGCTTGATTCTATAATTTTCGCATATGGCGATTTGCTCCCTGCTGACCGCCTGCGCGCTCAATGCGACTCGCAAACCACCCCCGGGCCGGCATCATGGCCGACTGTGTGCAAAATTTCACACCAAGGGAGCCAGAGAAACACATTCAAGTCTCTGAAGCAACCTCAGGAAAAGTTACTGTTATAGCTCGGTCCCGGGCTTGCGGCCTTGGGGGAACAGTTCCAAGGAAGCCCAAGGACGAGGTCGGTTTTTGAAGCGACATTGAGCGTTTACGGAAAAATTCAGCGAATGCCGAAGCTAAAAAATTTCAAACTGTTTGAGGCCGACAGGCCGAGTTTTTGAAATTTTAAGCGAAGGCATTGGCTGAATCCGTAAACGCTCAGGAGCGAAAAAACTGACCCCGGCCGCAGGGCTTCCTTCCTGACAAACAGCGGACGCGGTAAAAAAGCTTTTTATGATGTTTTTTCCCGTCCGGGCCTGGCGGCTGCGTCTGAATGCCGGGTTCCGGCAAAAAACTGGCCCGTGCCCGCGGCCATGATCAGGATGCCCAGAAAAAATGCATACCTGAGTTCAAACCAGTCCATAACCAGCCCGGCAAAAATCGATCCCATAAGCATGCCCAGACTGTGGGCCACGGTAATCATCGACATCACCGACCCCATGGCCTCGATCTTCTGGCCCCGGATCACGGCCAAAGCCATGACTGCGGGCATGGCAATGCCGCCGCCGATTCCGAAAACCACGTTTGCCGCAAACAGACCGGAAAACCCCTTTGCAGTGCCCATCAAAAGCATTGCCACAACCACTCCGATGCCGCCGATCACCACCATAAAGCGCTTGTCCCAGCGATCAGCCAGCATGCCCATGGGAATGTGGATCAGACCGCTTACCGAAACCCCAAGCATCACCAGCAGGCCCACAGCAGAACTGGAAAGCGCAAATGCATCATTTGCATAAACGGGCAAAAACCCCCAGATGATGCCGATGCAGGTGGTATAGACCATGCGGAAGGAAAAAAGCGACACCAGCATCGGGTCGCGCACGAGCAGGCGCCACTTCACCGGGACCCGGCCCACCGCATAAATCCGCTCTCCGGTAACCGGGGGAAGCAGGGCTGCGGCCAGACAAAAACCAAAAAACGCCAAAGCCCCCATACAGACAAAAGCCATGTTCAGGCCGAACACATCCCGGATCACTCCGCCCATGAGGGGGCCGATGCTCAGGCCGGCAAACACCGACATGTTAAATCCGCCCATGGTGATGCCCTCTTTTCCCTCAGGGGTGATATCGCCCACATATGCCTGGGCCACGGGCATGATCATTGCCGAAGCCACCCCCTGGATGAGCCGGATGGCAATCAGGCTGTGGATTTGATGGGCCAGGACAAATGCAACGGAAATAACAAAATAGGAAAACAGCCCCATTACCAGGAAGGGTTTTCTGCCGTGCGCATCAGAAAGCCGGCCGAACCAGGGGAGAAAAAACGTGCGCGAAAGGGAAAAACCGCCGAAAATCAGGGCGATGGAAAAACCGCTGGCGCCAAGCTCATGGGCATATACCGGCAAAAGGGGCACCACGATGCCCACCCCTGTAACCGATACAAAAATAGCAAAAAAAAGAGTGGCAAAAACTTTTCTGGGAAATTTTTCCATCAATGCCTGTCAGGCTTCACGGGCGTCCGGGGACTTGAGCCACACCCGGGTGGCCCCCCAGCCGCCGGAATCCGGGGAGGCCAGTTCAAAACGGGCCACCAGCCGGTGGCGCTTGAGTGCCGCATGCACCCGCTGCCGGAGTTTGCCGGTGCCTTTTCCGTGAATGATGCGCACCACGGTAATGTCTTTTTCCAGGCACGCCTCCAGATAATCATCGATTAAGTCGCCGGCTTCCGAAGGCCTGAACGTGTGGAGATCCAATTCCCCGGTTATCGGAATTTCAACAAATTCATCCATGTCTTTTGTCCAGATTTTGCCCGGCCGGGTTGGTCTGCGAATGTTTATCCGGCCAGGGCTGTGCAGATAAAAGCCAGGAGGCCTGCAAACACAAAATGGCTTTCCATTATAAACCCCTGGAACACACCCGGAAAATGCCCGGTGCGTTCATGGTTCACCAGAAATGCGAGCATGGCTGCCGGGCAAAGACTCAACGCGGACGATAACAAGGGCAGAACGCCTGCGGCCGCAGCCAGGGGCGGCAGCACAATCAGCACCGCCAGAACGCCTTTGAGCAGCAAAAGGGTCCGGCGCTCGCCCAGAATGATGGGAATGGTTTCCCGGCCCACAATCCGGCTTCCCTGCATGTCACTGATGTCAAAAAACGCTGTTCGCACAAACACCAGGGCGGAAATCCAGACAAAGGCCGCAATACTGGCCGGGGTAAAGTAGCCCTGGGCGTCCAGTGCCGGAAACAGGGCCGCGGCCATCCCCCAGGCCAGGGTCACCAGCACGGTCTTGGAGCCGGGGATGCGCTTGAACACGGAAATTTTCTCCACACCCGGCCCTTTTCCCTCGATTTCCAGGTTATAGACCACCCCGAGCAGGCTCATGCACAGCAGCAGCCAGAAAAACAACGGCCCCATTGCCCAGGCCACACCCAGACCCCCGAGACCGGCGGCACCGGCCAGAATTGTCAGGGCATACCGGTTTTCCTGGTAAAACCGCGCCCGGTCCGGGTCATTGTACCGGTCTGCCATCCGGTCGAGCATATGGTGCAGGGTATGCATGGAAAGGGTGTATAATGCCGCAATACCCAAATAATGGGGTCTTAAAGGCACACCCTGCAGCCAGGTCCCTGCTGCGGCCAGACCTGCGGCCCCCACGGCAAGATACAGGTTGGAAAGCATCAGGCACCGCATCAGCATATGCACAAATCGCCTGCATCGACCGCCTTTTCCGGTCAGCCGCCGATCCATGTGCTGCACGACCTGACGGATGGTCCAGTTGGGCGTTGACGCCCCGGCGGTAATGCCGATGCTCCGGCATTCCGTCAACTCTTCGACAGGAAGCTCCTCTGCGGTTTCCACGTGAAAGGCCTTTTTCCCGGACCGGCCCGCAATATCGGCCAGCCGCCGGGTATTGCCGGAGTTATAGCCGCCCACCACAACCACGGCATCCACCTGCCGGGCCAGGGCCTGGACCTCTGCCTGACGCTTTTCCGTGGAGTCGCAAATGGTTTCAAAAACCCGATAATGCGGCCGGTTTTCGCCGGCCCATTGCTTGACCTTTTCGAAAAACGCGGTGTTCTGGGTGGTCTGGGCAACGATGATGGCATTTTCAAAGGCCGGCAGGGCCTCTATCTCTTCAAAGGAATTGACCACATGGCCCCGGCTGCCGGCATATCCAAGCAACCCCCGCACCTCGGGATGCTCCCGGTCTCCTGCGATAATCACAGCAAAACCCTGCTTTGCGTGCCGGGCAATAATGGACTGGACCCGGATGACCCTTGGGCAGGTGGCATCTATGACCTTGAAACCGGCATCTTTCAGAGCATGCTTATCTTCCGGCGGTACTCCGTGGGCCCGGATGATCACCGTGCCCCGGCCGGTTTCCGGGATCTCTTCTATCACAGAGATCTGTTTTTGCCCGAGAATGGCCAAAACCTGGGGGTTGTGTATCAGGGGGCCATAGGTATAAATGGGCCCGCCATCCTGGTTGGCGGAATCCAGGGCCAGTTCCACCGCCCGGCGCACGCCCATGCAGAACCCGGCCGTTGTTGCGATTGTAATCTTCATGCATCTCCCGGGAACTGTTGGCCAGGCACCGGATTCAGGCTTCATCCTTTTTGAAAAACACCTTGTGATCCACCAGGGAAAGGGAATGAATGGCCGCCCGGACGAATTTCTGCTCCCCGAAAATATTGACCAGTTTAAATCCCCCGTCTTCTGGTTCGATGGTATCCACGGCCTCCATGATCAGTTCCGGTTCCTGTTCTTTTATCAGATATGCATTGGCTTCGCACATTTTTCAATATTCTCCTGTTTCAATTGAATTCGTCCAACCAGGGCTGCAGATGCTCTGCAATGAGCACATCCAGCAGGTGGGGCAGGGGCATGCTGGATGCACCCACAACCGCCACATTTTCCTGGGAAAGGGGCACCAGCATCTTGGGTGCCGGGCTGGATGCAACGGCCCCGGCGATTTCCGGTGTTACCTCGCCCATCATGGCATTGGCCATGACAATGCCCAGGGGCCCGATGAGCACATCCATGCGGGCCACGGTCTGCACAATGGCATTTTCTCCGGATGCACCCCGATTGGCGCGGGCCTTGAGCATCTGGGCGGTGGCAATGGCATTGGTGCCCAGGGCCACAATCTCCACGTCCTCTTCAAACAACGCACGCAGCCGCTTGATGATGGCCGCACCAATACCGCCGCCCTGGCCGTCTATGACACAGATGGTTTTCATTCTATAATTTTTTCACCTTTCGAAGCTGCCGGCGGCGGCTTTTGGGCAGGCGCCGGGCCGGCCCTTTTTTCCGGGTGGTCGGCACCCAGCCCTGACGATCCCCGTCTTCTGCGCCGGTACCCTTGACTTCCATCAGCCTTGCCATTTCCATTTTTTCCTCAAACTCGCCCGGATCCACGGGGACTGCATCTTTTGCAGCCACTTTGGCGGCCAGTTCCCGATCCGCGGTAACCACCATGGCCTTTTGCGCATCCCGGCAGGCCATATTTACGATCACCGCGTCCGCGGTCTGTCCGTACCGTGAAAACCGGATCCGTATTCCTTTTTCGGCAGACCTGGCCTCAAAAGGATCATTGTTTTGGCCGCCGTCAAATACCACGGTAATCTTGTAGCCCTTGATCCGCTTATAAGCGGCCAGTTCATCAATCAGGGCCCGGCGCCCGAGTTCGAGGCTTTTGTCTTCAGCGCGGCGCAATCGGTCAGACCTGCGGATCAGGTTGTAACCGTCTATGATCAGATGCAGGGCCATGATCTAATCGGTTTTGAGCAAAGCCAGGAGGCGGTCCAGATCATTGTCATCATAGAACTCGATCTCCACGCGCCCTTTTTTGCCCCGCCGCTTGATTTTCACCCGGGTGCCGAACCTGCGCCCCAGGTCCTCTTCAAGACCGGCAAAATGGATTTCCTCGCTGGAAGCCGCAGGCTGTGGTTGATCACTGGTCCGGGTATTTAACCGGGCAACCAGTTTTTCCGTTTCCCGGACGGAAAGCTTTCGCGAGACCACCGTCCGGCAGGCGGTTTGCTGCAAAGACGGATTGTCCGCGCCCAGAAGGGCCCGGGCATGGCCCATGCTCAGATCCCCTGTGCGCACATGCTCCTTGACCGTGTCGGCAAGCTGGTTCAGCCGCAGGAAATTGGCCACTGCCGAGCGGCTTTTGCCCACCTGGCCGGCCACCTGCTCCTGGGTTAAGCCAAACTCGTCAAGCAGCCGCTGATAAGCTTCAGCTTCATCCATGGCATTGAGATCGGCCCGCTGGATGTTTTCAATAATGGACAGGGCCAGCAGCTGCTGATCACCAATGCCCCGAACCACCACCGGCACGGTAAACAAGCCCGCCATCTTGGCTGCCCGAAGCCGGCGTTCGCCGGCAATGAGTTCATAGCCGTTTTTGGCTTCCCGAACCAACAGAGGCTGAAGCACGCCATGGATTTTCACGGATTCGGCCAGTTCGGCCATTTCTTCCCGGGGAAACTGCCTGCGGGGCTGAAAAGGATTGGGACAGATGCGATTGATATCACATGGAAAATATTCCGGCTGTTGATTCTGGTCCCCGATTTCAATATCCGGAAACAGCGCATCCAGGCCTTTACCAAGGCCGCGCTTGCGTTTTTTCTCGGTTGCGCCGGCATCATCGGCTTTCATGGTCCCCCCTTTTCATGAGCATCTGTCAGCTGGCGGTCTTTTGCAGCCCCGGGGCTCCGGGTGCATTGTGCTTCCGCAACATTTCCCTTGCCAGAGCACTGTAGCTCACCGCCCCCGGCGAGGCCGGGTCATAGGAAAGAATGGGTTTGCCGTAGCTGGGGGCCTCGGCCAGACGCACGGCCCTGGGAATCCGCGTATCATAGACCATGTCTTTGAAATATTTTTCCGCATCTTCGGCCACCTGACCGGAAAGATTGGTCCGCTTGTCAAAAAGGGTCAGCAGGATTCCCTCGATTTTCAAAGACGGGTTCATCCGCTGCTTGATCCGCTTGACCGTCTGCAGAAGCTGACCCAGGCCTTCCAATGCGTAAAACTCGCTCTGCAGGGGAATCAGAACCCCGTGGGCGGCGGTCATGGCGTTGACGGTCAGTAGACTCAAAGAAGGCGGACAATCCAGCAGGATATAATCATATGCCTGACTGCACGGGGACAGCAACTGCTGAAGCAGCCGCTCCCGTGAGGCATCGCCTAACATTTCCACCTCAAAACCGATCAGCTCCACCCGGGACGGCATCAGCCAGAGCCGGGGCACACCGCTTTCAACAATGATGTCCTGGGCATCGGCATGGCCGATCAAACCATGGTACAGGGTCTTTTCCAGTCCGCTTTTGTCGATTCCCAGGCCAGTGGTGGCATTGGCCTGGGGATCACAGTCCACGAGAAGAGTGGTTTTGCCGGCATGGGCCAGGGCGGCAGCCAGATTGATGGCGGTGGTGGTTTTGCCCACCCCTCCCTTTTGATTTGCAATGCAGATCATATGTGCCATAATAAAACCTCTGTACCATAAAAATAACTGTTTGCAAATTCAAGAATGATAAGCCTGTAAAAAGTCTTTTTTGCAGGCAGTGTTAAGTTTTAAGTGATTAAGTGTTAAGTAAAATCAAAAAGTTATTTTTTTATTGATTGGCGATTATACCAGTTTTAGGACTTCCAAGGAAGTCCAAGGAAGGGGTTAGTTTTTGAAGCGACATTGAGCGTTTACGGAAAAATTCAGCAAATGCCGGAGCTAAAAAATTTCAAACTGTTTGAGGCCGACAGGCCGAGTTTTTAAAATTTTAAGCGAAGGCATTGGCTGAATCCGTAAACGGTCAGGAGCGAAAAAACTGACCCCGGCCGCAGGGCTTCCTTCCTGCAACAACAGCGGACGCGGTAAAAAGCTTTTTACGAAACCAT